>JAESGA010000040.1_pt1 | contig 136924 bp, 150 predicted proteins | sample 9269521 | NCBI WGS metagenome assembly JAESGA01 (sample SAMN14514842, study PRJNA621658) | algae metagenome | isolation source: Aphanothece saxicola GSE-SYN-MK-01-06B and co-occurring heterotrophs from... | place: USA: Grand Staircase Escalante National Monument, Utah | collected 2006-04-15 | reverse complement strand
CTTCCTGAAAGCCTGCGCCGCATGACCGACATCACCCTGATCGACGCCGCCGCCGCTCGCCTGCGCGGCCATGCCCGCGTCACGCCGCTGCTCAACGCACCGCTTCTGGATGCCGCCTTTGGCCGCCGCATCTTCGTCAAGGCCGAATGCCTGCAACTCACCGGATCGTTCAAGTTCCGGGGCGGCTGGTCCGCCATCTCCGCCCTGGACCCCGCCACCCGCGCGCGCGGCGTGCTGGCTTATTCCTCCGGCAACCATGCCCAAGGTGTGGCCCTCGCCGCCCAGCGCCATGGCATCCCCGCCACCATCATCATGCCCGCTGATGCCCCACAGGTGAAAATCGCCAACACCCGCGCCTATGGGGCCGAGGTCATCCTCTACGACCGCGCGACCGAGGACCGCGATGCCATCGGCGCGCGCTTGACGGAAGAACGCGGCCTGACCCTGATAAAACCCTTCGACGACGCGCAGGTCATCGCAGGCCAGGGCACCACGGGCCTCGAAATCGCGGCCCAGGCCGCCGAGGCGGGGATCGACAGCGCCACCGTCATCACCTGCTGTGGCGGTGGCGGCCTGACCGCAGGCATCGCCCTCGCGCTTCAGGCCCGCGCGCCCGGCCTCACCGTCCGCACCGCCGAACCCGCAGGGTTCGACGATGCCGCCCGCTCGCTCGCCTCGGGCCGCATCGAACGCAACGCCGCCATGACCGGCTCAATCTGCGACGCGATCCTCACCCCCGCCCCCGGCACCCTGACCTTTCCCATCCTGCACCGCCTCTGCGGCCCCGGCCTCACCGCCACGGATGATGAGGCGCTGCATGCCATGGCGCTGGCCTTCACCCATCTGCGCCTTGTGCTGGAACCGGGCGGTGCCATCGCACTGGCCGCCGCCCTGTTCCGCGACGATCTGCCCGATACCGTGATCTGCACCGCTTCCGGCGGCAATGTCGACCCGGAAACCTTCCGCCTCGCGCTCGACCACTTCGCCGCCTGACTGCCCTTTCCGAACGTTCTCGCCACCCAAAAGGCCTGCGAAACCCCTCTCGAATTTCAGAATCGAACATGCCCCCCGTTTTCCTGCCCGATCTGCGCCTGAATGCCGAAATCAGCGGCCCGCCGTCCGGACCGCCGCTCGTGCTGATCCATGCCCTCGGCACCGATCTGCGCATCTGGGATGAGGTCATCCCCCTCCTCCCCCCCGGCCTGCGCATCCTGCGCTTTGATCTGCGCGGCCACGGCGCATCCGACGTGCCGCCCGCGCCCTATGCCATGGGCATGCTGATCCGCGACACCGAACGCCTGATGGACCATTTCGCGCTGAAGGATGCGGTCATCCTCGGCCTCTCCATCGGCGGCCTCATCGCGCAGGGCTTGGCGGTCAAGCGGCTCGACCTCGTCCGCGCCATGGTCCTGTCCAACACCGCCGCCCGCATCGGCCGCCCCGAACAATGGCAGGCCCGCATCGCCGCCATCCGCGCCACCGGAATGGACTCGCTGACCGAGGCCACGATGGAGCGCTGGCTGGGCCGCAAATGGCGCGACCATCCTGCCCTGCACTCGCTAAGAACGACCTTCCTCGCCACCGATCCCGAAGGCTGGATGGGCTGCGCCGCCGCCATCTCCGGCACCGATTTCTTTGAAACCACCGCCACGCTGACCCTGCCCACCCTTGCCATCGCCGGGGCGACTGACGGCTCCACCCCGCCCGACCTCGTGCGCGAAACCGCCGCCCTCATCCGCGGCCACTGCTTCACGCTGATGCGCGGCACAGGCCATATCCCGCCTGTCGAAAAGCCCGCCGAATATGCAGCCCTCATCGGCCAATTCCTGATGGAAATCGCACATGTCTGACATCCTGCTCATCCATGGCGCGGCGCATGGCGCATGGTGCTGGCACCGGGTGATCCCCGAACTCGCCGCGCTCGGCCACCACGCCCGCGCCATCGACCTGCCCTCGCATGGCGATGACACCACCCATCCCGCCACGGTCACGCTCGACAGCTATGCCCAGGCCATCCTGAACGCGACCACTGGCCCTACCCTCCTCGTCGGTCACTCCATGGGCGGCTTTCCCATCACCGCCGCCGCCCAACTGGCCCCTGACCGTTTCACGGCCCTGATCTACCTCTGCGCCTACCTTCCGCTGCCCGGCATGACGCTGGCCGAGATGCGCCGCGCCGGCCCGCGCCAACCCCTCGCCGGTTCCTTCCGGATCGACGCCACCCGTGCCACCTTCACCTTCGACCCCGACACATCCCCCGCCCTCTTCTATCACGACTGTCCAGATGATGACGTGGCCCTCGCCCGCCGTCGCCTATGCCCTCAGGCCATAGCCCCGCAGGAAACCCCCATCCCCGACACAGCCCGCGCCGAAACTCTGCCGCGTCATTACATCATCTGCACCGATGACCGCGCGATCCCGCCCGAATATCAGACCACCATGGCCGCCCGCCTGCCGCCCGACCATATCCACACCCTCGCCACCTCCCACTCCCCCTTCTTCGCGGCCCCCGAGGCACTGGCCAAAAAGATCCACGCCATCGCGCAACTCCCCCCTGTCCAGCCCGCCTGACAGGCGCTAGCGTCCCGCCATGCGCCCGACCCACGGGCCGGGAAAACGCATGTCCGACCGCCGCGAAAAACTTGCCCTGACCTTCATCCTCCTGACGATCACCATCGATGCCATCGGCATCGGCCTGATCTTCCCGGTCATGCCCGACCTGATCGAAAGCGTCACGGGCGGGTCCCTGTCCCAAGCGGCCCTCTGGGGCGGTCTTCTGTCCACCTCCTATGCCGTTATGCAGTTCCTCTTCGGCCCGATCATCGGCTCCCTGTCGGATCGCTTCGGCAGACGGCCCATCCTGCTCATCTCGCTTTTCGTGATGTCGCTGGATTACCTCGTCATGGCCATGGCCCCCACGATCTGGCTGCTTCTGGCCGCGCGCGTGGTGGCGGGCATCACGGCCGCCACCTATTCCACCGCCACCGCCTTCATCGCCGACATCACGCCCCCCGAACAACGCGGCGCGCGCTTTGGCCTGATCGGGGCTTGCTTCGGCGTGGGCTTCGTCGCTGGTCCCCTGATCGGCGGCCTGCTCGCCTCCATCGACCTGCACGCGCCCTTCTACGCCGCCGCAGCCCTTGCCCTTGCGAACATGATCTTCGGCTGGTTCGTCCTGCCCGAAACCGTGACCGACGCCACCCGCCGCCCCTTTTCCCTCGCCCGCGCCAACCCGCTGGGCGCCCTGCGCGCTGTGTCGAAACTGCCCGGCGTCAAACGGGTTCTGGCCTGCTTCCTGATCCTTGGCATTGCCATGAACGTCTACCCGGCGATCTGGGCCTATTACGGGCAGGCCCGCTTTGGCTGGGACAGCACGATGGTGGGCCTCTCCCTCGCCCTATACGGCATCAGCTTTGCCGTGGGCCAGGCCGTCCTCGTCGGCCCGCTGATCAAACGCTTCGGCGAACACCGCGCCGCGCATTACGGCATGTGGGTGGATATTGCCACGCTCGCTGCGCTGGGCCTTGTCACTCAAGGGGCGCATGCGCTGATCATCACCCCCATTACAGCCCTCGGCGGGGTCGTGACCCCGGCTCTACAGGCGCTCGCTTCCCGCGCCGCACCCTCCGATGCCCAAGGGGAACTCCAGGGCGTCCTCGCCTCGCTCAACGCCATCGCGATGATCACCTCGCCCCTCCTGATGACCGCCACCTTCTCGGCCTTTACCGCGCCCTCTGCCCCGGTCTTCTCCCCCGGCGCGCCCTTCCTGCTGGCCTCTGTCCTGATGGTGATCTGCCTCGTCCTACACATCACCAGCAGAACCAAAGCCTGAAAGCGTCACCTAAAAGTCGCAAATCACTAGGAACTTCCCCCAAGCCCCCTTCATCTTGGCGGCAAATACCCTGCGGGGGTCCGGGGGTGCAGAACCCCCGGTCCGACGCAAGCCACAGGCGGGAGACCAGAAATGAAGCTCAAGGATCTCGAAATCTTCGTCGTGGCCCCGCCCTTCCCTGGCTGGGGCGGGCGCTACTGGATTTTCCCGAAACTCACCACCGACAACGGCATCGTGGGTTACGGCGAATGCTACGCTTCCACCGTCGGCCCAAAGGCGATGAAGGCGGTGATCGAAGATGTCTTTGAGCGGCACATGCAGGGCGAGAACCCCGAAAACATCGAACTGATGTTCCGCCGCGCCTATTCCGCCGGCTTCACCCAGCGCCCCGATCCCACCGTCATGGGGGCCTTCTCGGGGCTGGAAATCGCCTGCTGGGATATTTTGGGCAAGGCGCGGAACCGCCCCGTCCACGCCCTTCTGGGCGGCAAGATGAACGACCGCATCCGCAGCTATACCTATCTCTACCCCGAACCCGGCAAGGAAAGCGCCGAATTCTGGGTGGACCCGGACGCCGCCGCCGAAGCGGCGCTTCGCTTTGTGAACATGGGCTTCACAGCGGTGAAATTCGATCCCGCCGGCCCCTATACCATTCGGGGCGGCCATGAACCGGCCATGTCCGACATCACCCGCTCCGTCGCCTTCTGCAAAGCGATCCGCGAAGCCGTGGGCGACCGCGCCGATCTTCTCTTCGGCACCCATGGCCAGTTCACCACCCCCGGCGCCATCCGCATGGGGCGCGAGTTGGAACCCTACAACCCGCTCTGGTACGAAGAGCCGATCCCGCCGGACAACCTGCTGGAATTCGCCGAGGTGGCGAAATCCGTCCGCGTGCCCCTCGCCACGGGCGAACGCCTCACGACCAAAGCCGAATTCGGCACCCTGCTGCGCGCGGGCGGGGTCAAGATCCTGCAACCGGCCCTGGGCCGCGTGGGCGGCATATGGGAGGCGAAAAAGATCGCCGCCATGGCCGAAATCTTCAATGCCGAAATGGCCCCGCATCTTTACGCAGGCCCTGTGGAATGGGCGGCCAACGTGCATTTCGCGGCCTCCATCCCCAACCTGCTGATTGCGGAAACCATCGAAACCGGCGGGGCCTTCCATCTGAAACTGATCAAGAATTCGATTGCATGGGAGGACGGCTATATCATCCCGTCAGATGCTCCTGGTCTGGGGATCGACTTTGATGAGGATGTCGCCCGCGCCCATCCCTTCACCGGCACCGGCCTGCACCTGCAAATGCAAGAGGCCCCCTGCGACTATCGCCACGGCAACCGGTTTGAAGGCGGCGCCCCCAGCACCCTTCCACACAAGACCTAAGGCAGGCGCGGGGGCCATGGCCCCCGCCCCCAAACCTCAAACCGTCTTGAGAAACAAAATCCACTCCGACGCATCCACCGCCCAGTCACCCTTGACCACCGGGCGACGGGCCACCTCGCGATATCCTTTTGCAGCATAAAGCCGCAGCGCATCCTGATGCGTGTCGGCCGCGATCAGGCTGATCACCGCGCGCCCCAGCCCCCGCGCCACGCCCTCAGCATGGGCAAGCAAGGCAGACCCGCAGCCCTGCCCGCGAAACCCATCATAGGTGGCCAGCACATTCAAATACCACGACCCCGGCGCCAGCGCCTCCAACTCCATCAAAGGCACAAAGACCTCCGGCGTCTCCGGATCAATCGGCGCAGGCTCATCTTCGGCCGGATAGCCCAGCAGGCAGGCCGCGACCTGCCCCTCCACCTCGGCCAGCCAGGCATTGCCGTAGGAAAAGCTCCCGCTCTCCCGCGCCGCCCGCTCTCTTCCATAGGCCCAGGGATCGCCGCCCTCGCCCACCGATTTCTTCCAGAAATGCAGCGGCAGATCATCCGCCGCCATATTGATGAACTGCACCAGATGTGCGGCATCCGCCGCCGTCGCGCCCCGGATCAGCATAGTCATCCTTTCCCGCCCCAGACCTGCCGTTTCCCTGACCGATCCGCCCCGATCAGGCAAGCCCCCCATGGCCTTTCCGGCTTGCCAGCCCCCGGATCGCCCCCTACCACTATCCCGAGCACGACAGTTGGAGCGACTCCCATGACCGACACCGTTTTCCGCTTTCCCGCCCCGGGCCCCGAGCCGATGGTGACCGATCTCGAAGGCTGGACCAAAATCGACGGCAACCCGACCATGAAAACCTGGGTGCAGCACACCTCGGCCGATGGCAGCGTGATCAGCGGCACGTGGGAGGCGACACCCGGCACATGGCATGCGAGCTATAAGTTCTACGAATTCGTCCACCTGATCGACGGCCAGATCACCATCACCCCCGACGGTGGCACCCCCGTAACCCTGCACCCCGGCGACGCCTTCGCGGTGGAACCCACGTTCAAGGGCACCTGGAAAATCGAGAAGCCCGTCCGCAAGCATTTCTGCATCAAGCTGAAATAAGGCGCTCGGCAAACTGGCGATCCCGGGAGGACAATACACAATCCCTCAAATTCAACGCCTTGCGCTGAGTTCGTCCAACTTTTCACCCCATCGGATATCAATGCTTTACATGGGGTATTTCCAACTTTTCCGCATCGTCCCAAGCTCTGAACGTCGAACCCTTTCTTCATCTGCACCATATCCAAGTGCGGGCTTGAATAGGACAGGTCTGACGTGGAATGGAATGTGAAGGTCGGTCCGGGGTGCTGGCGCTCTGTCGACCCACAACGCTTATGGCCTTGCTCAGGGCCAAGCACAGCATCATCGCCACACCCGAAGTACTTTAAGCCCAGAAAAGTACAACGCTGCCAATGAGGCCATAGACGCCGTCGGCAATAGCGATTTAGGCGCGACTGTGTTCGACGACCAATGCCGCAACCAAGGCGGCGGCCGCATAGCTTCGGCAGTCTTCGCTCTCCGCCGGGCTTTTGCCTCAGCCCTCTCCCGCCCAAAAGTCCGCTACGTTGCGATGACAATTTTCTTCTTCATCCACGCCGGGCGGTTCTGCAAGCTTCGTACTGGCCGGGTCTACGCGATGCTCCGCCTTCCATTCGCAATACCGGCGCACAGCCTTCGTCCAGCAGCTCTTTCGCGAGTAGGCGCAGCGCTTCTCAACAGCCCCTATCGCCCGATCCGACAAGGTGGAAACACTATTCCGAACTGCCCATCTCACTCTGAAAAAAGTCAGGGGCGACGCTGCTCGACATGAATGATCCGGCCATCTTCCAGTGTCAGGATACGGTCTGCCCGGTCGAGGATACGGTTATCATGGGTGACAAGCAGGGTGGTCGTCCCACGCACTTGCCCCATGCGCTTAAGCAAATCAACGACCTCTGCCGCGCTATCCTTGTCGAGTGCGGCAGTGGGCTCATCGGCCAAAACAAGCGCGGGGCTGGAGACAAGCGCGCGCGCCACTGCGACCCGTTGCTTCTGCCCGCCTGACAGATTGGCGGGAAGATAGGCCACGCGGTCCGACAGGCCCAGAAGGCCAAGGGCATGGATTGCGGCCTGTTCAGCGATCTGGTCTGAAAGGCCGCCATGAACCTGTAGGCCCATCATCACGTTCTGCGTGGCCGTTAAACTTTCGTGAAGGTTGTGCGCCTGGAAAATGAATCCGAGGTGGCGGCGCAGAGCGACAAGCCGTGCCTCACCCGCGCCGTTCAATTCTTGTCCAAGCAACCGCAGCGATCCTTCCTGCACCGCGCGAAGGCAGCCGATCAGCGTTAGAACCGTGGTCTTGCCTGATCCCGATGGCCCCATCAGCACCGTGAAACTGCCCTTTTGCAGTGTCAGGTTCACATCGAACAGAGCTTGCTTCTTCATCTGATCCCTGCCGAACCAGTGATTCAGGCCCCGCACATCAACGACTGTTTCTTCCTCCATCGTGAGCCCTCAGAACAGATCGGCCGGATCGGCGGCAGCAAGGCGCCGGGTGGCGACAGACCCCGACAAGGCCGAAAAGACGATGGTTCCAAGAAAGACGCTGATGGCCATCGACGGTGTCATGGCCAAGGGCAAAGTGGTAATCTTGCCCATCAGCGTCAGAATGGTCGTGCCAACGATCAGACCGGGAACGAAACCCATAATCCCCAGAACGAGCGCCTCTTCAAAGACGACACCTAGAAAGAATCGCGGGCCATAGCCCATCGCCTTGAAGGTCGCATATTCGCGCAGGTGATCCGCCACATCTGTGGAAAGCACCTGATAAACGATGACCAGCCCGACCAGCACCCCGATCAGCACGCCAAAGCCAAAGATGATCCCGGTCGGGCGTTTCGTTTGCTGATACCGCAGGTCATCCTGCGCGGCCTGATCATAGGCGCGAATGCGCAACGACGGATCCGAGATCAGCGTCTTGAGCCGCGCAATCACCACATCGCTCGGTGCGCCGGGGCGCAGGGTCAACAGGATGTGATCGGGTGCCGCGGATGTGCGCGCCGGGAACAGCGACAGAAAGGTCTGATCAGACACCATCATATAGCCATCACCGCCAAAGCCCCCGCCACCTGCAAAGGTTGCATAGGCCGTCACAGTCCGCCCCTGCGTTTCGAATGAAAGGGGCGATTGCGGGCGGATCGCGGCCGCCTCCTCCTGCCCCAGACCGCGCGCCAGACGATCGAGGATCGCGGCGTCCTGCACCTGCAAAAGCGTCAGGTCGCCGGCGATATCCGCGGCCAGAAAGGCCGGCTTGACGGGGTCGATGCCAAAGGTCGTCAGGCTGATGTCCTTGTCACCACGATCCCAAGGCACATTGGCGATGAACAGGCCCATCCCGTCGGTCACGTCCGGATCGGCCATGGCCTGCAAAAGCCATTGCCGTGCGACATTACCACCGTCGGTCAACGAGTTCGCATCGCCTGCCGAGATCATCACATCAGGCTGAAAGAACGCATAGGGCCGCAGGGTTGCAGCCCCCATGGAATTCATGATGCCAAGCTGCACAAAGACCAGAACATTGGCAAAGGCCACACCTGCCAGCGCCGCGGCAAATCGGGTGCGGTTGTGCGTCAGTTGCAGCCAGCCGATCGGCAGCCTGCCGAACAGCAGTTGCATGAGGCGGCTCATGGCGTTGCCTGCGATGTGGTGTCAATGCGGGCGATCACCTCAAGGTTGGTGAAGCGCGCCGCAAGTTTTGATGAGGCAGCGTCGAGCATCACCAGAACCCGTATCACGCGGGCATCCTTGTTCTCGGCCGCGTCATCCGAGATCAGGCCCTGCCGCCCAACTGTCAGACCGATGCTGTCCACTCGGCCTTGCAGCGTTCCCCCAAGTGAAGCAGCCACAAGGTCCACCGGCTGGCCCGAACGCACCGTGCTGATCCGGTCTTGCCAAACCTCAACCTCGGCCATCATCTGGCTCGTGTCGCCCATATCCATGATCCCCCCTGCGGGGGGGCGCTGGCCGGGTGTGGCGTGGATATCAAGGATTGTCCCGGTGATGGGTGCCACCACCTCGGACCGGGCCAGATCAAGCCTTGCCCGTTCCAGATCTGCGCGGACGGCATCCAAGTTGCGTTCTGCAACGATCACATCAGGCTGATCTTCCAGCGCGACCGAAGAAAACCGCGTCAGCGTCGCTGCGGCGCGGGTCACGGCCAGTCGCGCCCCCTCGGCGGCGGTGCGCACCGCATCAAGTGTTGCCTGTGTTGCCACCCCGCGCGAAAACAGCTCTTCCGTCCGTAAAAGTGTTGCCTCGGCCTCGGCAACGGTCGCCACCGCCTGATCCAGGACGGCCTGCGCCTCATCCCGGCTGGCCTGCACGGCGGCCCGCGTCTGGGCCAGATTGGCCTCCCGCACGGCAAGGTTGGCCTCGGCCATCAGGACTGCGCTTTCCAGTGCCGTGCGATTGTCAAGCCGCGCCAGCACCGCGCCCTTTGTCACTGCGTCCCCCACAGCCACCAGCACCTCTGCCACACGGGCATCCCCGGATCCGTAAGGGGCAGCCACAATCGACACGTCGCCCCGCGGGATGACACGGGCCAACCCCACGACATCGGAGGGCAGCAACGTCTCGGCCATCTTCGGCGGCAGGTCGATCTCTGGCGGCAAGGCAATCGGCGCGTCCGATCCGCCGCCGGGTTGCAGGCCAGTCAGGGCGTAGAACTTCTGCAAACCCGGCGGCTGAAAATACATCCCGATGACCGCACCCGTGAACATGAACACCGGCACCAGCAGCACAAGAAGATAGCGCTTGCGGAACCACCGGCGCGGGGTTCGGGGCCGATCCGGAGCAAGGTTCAGATCAAGTGGCAGGTCGGGCTTGGCGGGGTCTGTCATGGCTGGAAGCCTTCAAGGGCATATGAATTACGTTGGCAGAAGGCCGTTCCGTCGCCTCGGCCACGATGTACGGGTTTTCGGCGCGCGCCCCGAAGACCTGCAGGGCGACGATGGTGAAGCCTGCGGCGTGCAACGCCTGCTTCAGCTGGGCCTGGGTCAGAAACCGGGCCTGCGGGAACAGGCCTAGCAGCCGAAGTGCCCGGAACAGCAAGCGGAACCGAAGCGGCAGGTCGCCGAAGCACCACGTCTTGCAGATGAGTTGCCCTCCGGGGGCAAGTCCGCCGTGCAAACTGCGCAGAAGGCCGGGCAGGTCTTGCACAAGGTGCAGCACATTGAAGGCACAGATCGCGTCAAAGGGCCCGCCGTCGGGTAACTCTCCGGCCTCGGCCAGTTGAAAGCGCAAGGTGGGCGGTCCGGGTTTGGCCTTGGCGATGCGGATCATCTCTGCCGAGAAGTCAGTCGCAACATAATGCGTCACACCCGCCGCAAGCCGGATGGCCGTGCCGCCGGTGCCGCAGCCGATCTCCAGCACCCGATCGCCGGGCCGCAGACGCGCGGCGGCATCGGTCAGCATCGCTTCATAGGCGGCGACGTCCTTGATGGGCCGCGCGGCATAGCGGTCGGCAAAGCGGTTCCAGAAGGTCGCGGCAGGGCTCATGTCCGGATCATGGGCTGAGGGCAGGCCTCGGCCAGCGCATCCGGCACGTTCAAAAGCGCCTCGAGCCCGCAGTTGCCGCGCGTCAGATCCTCCAGCGTCACCATGTCAAGCTCGTGGTAGAACGCCTCGACGGCGCGGGCGATGAAGCCGCGCAGTCGGCAGTCGGTCGACAACGGGCAGGTATTGCTTTCCTCGTCGAAGCATTCGGCAAAGGGATGCCCCGCCTCGAAGATACGAAAGACCGCGCCCATCGAGATGTGTTCGGGTGCCCGCGCCAGCCGCAGGCCGCCGTGGCGACCGCGCATGGTTTCGACAAAGCCAGAGGCCTGCAGCCCGTTCACCACCTGCAGCAGATGGTTCAGCGAGGCATTGCTGACTTCGGCGATTTCCGCCGTGCGCAGGGTCTTGCCCCGGTTGAAGGCGCAGGCCATCAGCACGCGCGCGGCGAGATTGGTCTTTGTGGTCAGGCGCATCCAAGTCCCATTCGCGGTGCAACTTTTTCCTCCTTACGCCCAAGCGGCGGAAAGGGAATTGATCCAGATCACGTGCGCCGGCCGTTCCGCGCGATAAGTCATTTGGAAGAATCAAGTTAACGGTGCCCCGTGATCCCCCCCAGACATTCCGCGCAGGATGTGCTTGTGCCCGGCCGAACGGTCGGCGGGCGTGCAGCCGTGCTGTCCGTTCTGGCGGGCCTCTTGTGGATCGCGCAGGCCGCCGTCGTGGCCCAGGCGCTGGGCGCGCTTTTGGCGGAAGGACCGGTTCACCCGATCCTGTCGGCGGCGCTTTTCGCCGGGCTTGGCGCGCTGCGGGCCGGGCTGGCCTATGGGGCCGAGACGCTGGCCCAGACCGCCGCCGATACCGTCATCCGGCAGGCGCGGCGGGGGATCGTCGCGGCCGAAGCGCGGCGGACCGACGACAACCCTTTCGGCGGGGCCGGGGCCATCGCGGCGCTTGCGGGCGAGAAGCTGGAGCTTCTGGGGCCGTTCCTGACCCGCTATGGTCTGGCCCGGGCGCGGGTGATGGTTCTGCCGCTGGTGATCCTGGGGCTGGCCTTCTGGCAATCATGGGCGGTGGGCGTGATCTTTCTGGTCGCGGGGCCGCTGATCCCGGTTTTCATGGCGCTGATCGGCCTTGCCGCGAAAGAGGCCAGCGCCCGCCAGATGGCCGAGATCGGGACGTTGAACGATTTCCTTGTCGAACGCCTGTCGGCCCTGGTCGACATCCGGGTGCTGGGCGCTGGCGACGCGGTGATGGCGGGCTTTGCCGCGCAGGCGGGCGATCTGCGCAGCCGCACTATGGCGGTGCTGCGGGTGGCCTTCCTGTCTTCGACCGTGCTCGAACTCTTCGCGGCGATCGGGGTGGCGATGGTGGCCGTCTATGTCGGCTTTTCCCTGCTGGGCGCGCTGGAGTTCGGCACTTGGGGCGTGCCGCTGTCGCCCCAGGCGGGGATCTTCCTTCTGCTCCTTGCGCCGGAATTCTTTCAGCCGCTGCGCGATCTCTCCGCCGCCTGGCACGACAAGGCCGCCGCCGATGCGGTGCTGGATGAGGTGGCCACCCATGCGGCAGTCCCGGGCACACCCCTACCGGGCCTTGGCGCAAGGGTGCAATCGTTGCCCGGCCCGGCAGGCGTGGCCTTGCACGACTGCCGCCTGCCCTCGGGCAAGGCCTTGCCGGATATCGTCATCACGCCCGGAGAACGCGTCGCCCTGATCGGCCCCAGCGGCGCGGGCAAGACCAGTGCGCTGCGCCTGATCGCCGGGTTGGCGCTGCCGGAGGGTGGAGAGGTGCAGGTCGCAGGCCAGCCGCTGAGCGCCGCCACTGCCGATGCCTGGCGGTCGCGGCTGGGCTGGATGCCGCAGGCGCCGCATTTCCTGACCGGCAGCCTGCGGGCAAACCTGACGCTTGGCCGGCAGGGCGATCTGCCCCGCGCGCTGCAGATTGCCGCCGTGGATGCGGTGGCCAGGGCCCTGCCGCGCGGGCTGGACACAAGGCTGGGCGAAACCGGTGGCGGGCTGTCGGGCGGAGAGGCGCGGCGGATGACCCTTGCCCGCGCGATCCTTGCCGCGCCCGACCTGATCCTTGCGGATGAGCCGACCGCCGATCTGGACCCAGCCACCGCCGCACAAGTGACCGAAGGGCTGCTGGCCGAAGCTGCACGGGGTGCCACGCTGATCATCGCCACCCATGACCCGGCGCTGGCGGCGCGGATGGACCGGGTGATCGACCTTGGCGGTGCCGGATGAGGCATCTGTGGCCGATCCTGCGCCTGATGTGGCGCGATCAGCGCAGCGCGATGCTGCGCGGGGCCCTGCTGATGGCGGTGGTTCTGGCGATGGGGGCCGCACTTCTGGGCCTGTCGGGCTGGTTCATCACCGCCTCCGCGGCCGCAGGGTTGGCCGGGGCCGGGGCGACATTCGATGTCTTCCGCCCTTCGGCCATGGTGCGGTTTCTGGCACTTGGCCGGGCGGCCGCGCGCTATGGCGAACGGGTCCTCACCCATGACGCCACTCTGCGGGCGCTGGAAAGCCTGCGGCTGCGGGTGCTGGCCGCCCATCTGGCCGCCCCGCATGAGCGGATGCTGCGCATCCGCGGCGCGCAGGCCCTGAACCGGCTGACGGCGGATATCGACGCGCTGGACGGCCTGCCGCTGCGGCTAGCCCTGCCGGGTCTGGCCGGGGCAGGCGTTCTGGTGCTGGCACTGGCGGTTCTGTGGTGGCTGGTGGGGCCGGGTCATGCGCTGTGGATCACCGGGGGCTATGCGCTGGGCGCGCTTTGGGTGGCGCGGGGCGCGGTGGGGCGGATGCTGCCCCTGTCGCGCCGGGCCGAGATGGCGGCGCAGGCCTTTCGCGCGCGGCTGATCGATCTGATCCGCGCCAGGGGCGATCTGGCGGTCTATGGCCAGCTTCAGGCGCAGATGCAGGCTATCCTGTCCGCCGAGGACCGCCGTTTTGCCTTTCGCAACGCCCTGAACCGCGCCGAACGGCGGGCCGGGCTTGCGCTGTCGCTGCTGGGTACGCTCATCGCCTCTGGCACATTGGCGCTGGGGCTGGCCGCCGCGCAAGCGGGGACGCTGGCACCTGCGCTGGGGGCGATGGCGTTCTTTGCATCGCTGGCGCTGGCCGAGGTGCTGGCCCCCCTGCGCCGCGCGCTGGCGGATCTGGGCCGCATGGCCGATGCGGCGCGCCGGGTCGGGGGCGATCTTTCCGCGCAGCCCCCAGTGACGGGGGCAGATCATGGTGGCACCGGCGAGATGATCGCCACGGACCTGTGCCTGACCCGGCCGGGCGGGCAGGCGCTGCTGACCGGACTGTCGCTGGCGCTGCACCCCGGCCAGACGGTCGCCCTGACCGGGCCGAGCGGGGTGGGCAAGACAACGCTGCTTCTGGCGTTGGCGGGGCTGCACCCGACCACCTCCGGTCAGGTACTGCTGGGCGGCGTCTCCCTTGGCGAATGGTCCGAACCCGCCCTGCGCCGGGTGCTGACCCTGCTGCCGCAACGCAGCGCGTTGATGACCGGAACGGTGGCCGAGGCGCTGGCTCTTGCCGGGCCCGCGTCCGAGACGGACCTCTGGGCCGCGCTACGGGCGGTCCAGCTGGACGTGGTGATCGCCGCCAAGGGCGGGCTGTCGGCCCGGCTTGGCCCTCGGGGTGCGGGGCTTTCTGGGGGCGAGGCGCGGCGGCTGGCGCTGGCCCGCGCGCTGCTGCGTCGCCCGCAGGTCCTGCTGCTGGATGAACCGACCGAAGGTCTGGACGACACCACCGCCCGTGCCGTTCTGGCGGGCATCCGGGCCTATCTGCCCGAGGCCGCCCTTCTGATCGCCGCTCATCGGCCTGCCGAGATCGACTTCGCCGACCGGACCATCGCTCTGAGATAACTTGTCACGCAGATACGACTTCTTGATCTGGATCAAGGCTGCGCGGCCCCTTCGCCCCCATACATTCCAATATTAGAATTCGAGCCGGCCCGAGTCGCTGACTGGTCGCCGTCCGATAACTGGAGCGAGAAACCATGGAATTCGGGATCGTCGAGCTGTCACGGCTGCAATTCGCCATGACGGCCATGTATCACTTCCTCTTCGTGCCGCTGACGCTGGGCCTGTCAATCCTCGTCGCGATCATGGAGACGGTCTATGTGATGACCAACCGTCCGATCTGGCGGCAGATGACGAAATTCTGGGGCACGCTGTTCGGGATCAACTTCGTCCTCGGCGTCGCCACCGGCATCACGATGGAATTCCAGTTCGGCATGAACTGGAGCTATTACAGCCATTACGTCGGCGACATATTCGGCGCGCCCCTGGCCATCGAAGGCCTGATGGCCTTCTTCCTCGAGGCCACCTTCGTAGGCCTGTTCTTCTTTGGCTGGGACAAGCTCAGCAAGGTCGCGCACCTGACGGTGGCCTGGCTGGTCGCCATCGGGTCGAACTTTTCGGCGCTGTGGATCCTGATCGCCAATGGCTGGATGCAGAACCCGGTGGGGGCGGAATTCAACCCGCAGACCATGCGGATGGAGATGACCGATTTCTTCGCGGTCCTCTTCAACGAGGTGGCGCAGGCGAAATTCGTGCACACCGTTTCGGCGGGCTATGTCACGGCGGCGGTCTTCGTGATCGGCGTCTCGGCCTGGTATCTCCTGCGGGATCGCCATGTCGAACTGGCCCGCCGGTCGATCACGGTGGCCGCCGCCTTTGGTCTGGCATCGGCCTTCTCGGTCGTGCTGCTGGGGGATGAGTCGGGCTATTCTGCCACACACAGCCAGAAGATGAAGCTCGCCGCGATCGAGGCGATGTGGGAAACGCACGAGGCCCCTGCCCCCTTCAACCTGATCGGCTTTCCGGATCAGGAAGCGCGCGAGACGCATTACGCCATCGAAATCCCCTGGGCCATGGGCCTGATCGGGACGCGGTCGCTGACGACGGAAATCCCCGGCATCAACGATCTGGTGGCGCAGGCCGAGGATCGCATCCGGTCAGGCATCATCGCCTATGACGCGCTGCTGACGATCCGCGAACAGCGCGATGCGGTAGACCCCGCCGTGACCGCCACCTTCGAGGCCCATTCCGCCGATCTGGGCTTTGCCTTCCTGCTGAAGAAATATGTCGACGATCCGCGTCAGGCGTCTGAGGCGCAGATCATCGCCGCCTCGAACGACACGGTGCCCACGGTATGGCCGCTGTTCTGGGCGTTCCGGGTGATGGTGGGCCTTGGCTTCGCCTTCATCGCGACGATGGCCTATTTCTTCTGGCGCGCCTCCTTCCGGCAGATGCGCTATCCCCGCTGGGCGCTGCATCTGGCAGTCTGGATGATCCCCGCGCCCTGGATCGCGGCCGAGATGGGTTGGTTCGTGGCCGAATTCGGCCGCCAGCCCTGGACGGTGGACGGCGTGCTGCCCACGGCCATGTCGGTCAGCGCCCTGTCGATCACCGAGGTCGCGCTGACGCTGGCCGGGTTCATCACCTTCTACACCATCCTCTTCATCATCGAGATGGGCCTGATGCTGAAATACATCCGCAAGGGCCCCTTCCAGGACGTCGCGGAGACCGAGGCCTGGGTGCAACGCCACAATGACCGGCTGGCCGGGCGGCGCAATGCCGACGCCATCGCCATGCCTGCGGAGTAAAGACCATGATCCTGCATGAACTTCTCAGCTACGAAACCCTGCGCGTCATCTGGTGGCTGCTTCTCGGCGTGCTCTTGATCGGCTTCGCCCTGACCGACGGGTTCGACATGGGGGTGGGCGCGCTGATCCCCTTTGTCGGCAAAACAGATGTGGAACGGCGCGTGGCCATCAACACGGTGGGCCCGGTTTGGGAGGGGAACCAGGTCTGGTTCATCCTGGGCGGTGGCGCGATCTTTGCCGCCTGGCCGCCGCTTTATGCCGTATCGTTCTCGGGCTTCTACCTTGCGATGTTCGTGGTCCTTGCGGCCTTCATCGTGCGGCCGGTGGCGTTCAAATACCGCTCCAAACGCGATGATCCGCGCTGGCGTTCCTCCTGGGACTGGGCGCTGTTCGCCTCGGGCGCGATCCCGGCGCTGCTCTTCGGCGTGGCGGTCGGCAACGTGATCCAGGGCGTGCCCTTCCACTTCACCGATGACCTGCATTCAATCTATGAGGGTGCCTGGTACATGAAGTTCGCAGGCCTTCTGGACCCGTTCTCGATCCTGGCCGGGGTCGTCTCGCTGGCCATGCTGGTGATGCATGGCGGTGCCTGGCTGACGCTGAAGGCCGAAGGCGTGGTGCAACACCGCGCCCGCGCCATCGGTTCGGTGGCGGCACTGGTGGCGGTGGGGGCTTATGTTCTGGCCGGGGTCTGGATGGCCTTCGGGATCGAAGGTTACCGCATCGTCGGCGATTATGTGACCGGCGGCCCCTCGAACCCCCTGCATTTCGAGGTTGAACGCACCGCCACCTGGCTGACCGCCTACAGCGACCGGCCCTGGATCGTGCTGGCCCCGGTCATGGGCATCCTGAGCGGCCTGCTGACCTTCCTCGGCCTGCGGGCGGGGCGCGAGGTGTCGACGCTGCTCTTCTCCAAGATGGCGATACTTGGCGTGATCTCGTCGGTCGGCCTGACGATGTTCCCGTTCATCATGCCCTCGTCCAGCGATCCGCAATCCTCGCTCACGGTCTGGAACTCCTCCTCTTCGCACCTGACGCTCTTCATCATGCTGGTGGTCACGGTGATCTTCATGCCGCTGATCCTGATGTACACCGCCTGGGTCTACAAGGTTCTCTGGGGCAAGGTGACCGAGGCCGACGTGACCGACCACTCCCACTCCGTCTACTGAAAGGACTGAAATCATGTGGTATTTCGCTTGGCTTCTTGGCCTTCCGTTGGCCGCCATCTTTGCCGTGATGAACGCGATGTGGCTGGAACTGAAAGAGGATGAAAAGCTTCTGAACCGCGACGGCCCCACACCGACGCGTCCCGCGCGGGGTTGATCCCCCGCGCACCCACCGGCAGGGCGGCCCTCCCTCCGCCCTGCCGGCACTTCCTCCATCCACGGAACTGACCCATGACCGCCGCCCTGCCAACCGCCCAGAACCATACCCAACCAACCGTGCGGATTGCGCATTTCCCGGTGACCTTTTTCGCCATCGGCATGGGGATGATGGGCCTGACCCTTGCGATCCGTGCTACGGAACGCGCCTTCAGCGGACCGATGCTGTCCTCGTCATGGGTGCTCTTGCTCTCGATCATGATGCTGGGGGCGGTGTCCCTGAGCTATGCGATCAAGGCGATGGCCTATCCGGCCGAAGTGCGGGCCGAATGGCGTCACCCGGTGCGCATCGCCTTTTTCCCGGCGATTTCCATTTCGCTGCTTCTTCTGGCGACAGCATTGTTGGAGCCGATGCCGCAGGCGGCCCATGCGGTTTGGCTGCTTGGCACGGCGCTTCAAGGCATGCTGGCGCTGTCCGTCATCAGCGCCTGGATCGGGCACCGCCCCTTTCAGCAGGGACAGTTGACACCCGCATGGTTCATCCCGGCGGTGGGCAATGTGATCGTGCCGCTGGCAGGCGCGCGGCTGGGATACATGGAAATCTCGTGGCTGTTCTTTTCCGGCGGGCTGATTTTCTGGGTCGTCCTGCTGACGCTGGTGATGAACCGGCTGATGTTCCATGACCCCCTGCCCGGAAAGATGGTGCCCACGCTGATGATCCTGGTGGCGCCGCCCGCCGTGGCCTTCACCGCCTGGCTGCGGCTGACTGGTGAGGTCGGGCTCTTCGGCCATTTCCTGCTGTCGGTGGCCTATGTCTTTGCCCTGATCGTCGCCACGCAAGTGCCCAAGTTCCGCACCATGCCCTTCGCGCTGTCGTGGTGGGCGCTGTCCTTTCCGCTGGCCGCCCTGACCATCGCCAGCTTCGGCTATGCCGAGGCGGCATCCTCAGACCCCCATCGCCTGATCGGGGTGGGACTGCTGGCCGTGCTGCTGGCCGTGGTGGCGGGTCTGATCCTGCGCACGGCCCTCGCCATCCGGGCGGGCACCATCTGCCTGCCCGAATAATCCAATTTATCCATGACAGGAGACTCCGATGCATAAACTTGCAGCGTCCGCGCTTGCCCTTGGCCTTGCCCTTGGCACCGCCGCCCAGGCCGAAGGGCCGAACAGGTTGGTCACCATCCTGACCGCGCCCGAGGCACAGACACAGCTAATGGCGATGGTGCTGACCATGAACGCCATGGCCGCAGGGGCCGAGGCCGAGATGCTGCTCTGCGGCCCAGCCGGCGACATCGCGCTGAAAGAGGCCCCCGCATCCGCCACCACCGGGCAGCCGCCTAAGGATGCCAGCCCGCAGGGCCTGATGAAGATGATGATGGAAAAGAACGGCCTGAAAGTTCAGGTCTGCGCCATCTACCTGCCGGGCAAGGGCGCGGATGCCTCGATCCTGCTGGAAGGCGTCACCGCCGCCGCACCCGATGCCATGGGCGCCGCGATCGTCGCCCCCGGCACCAGCCTGCTGAGTTTCTGATCCCCTTGCCCCGGCCTTGCGTTCCTGACCGGGACGCGAAGGCTGGGGCGATGCCGTTCACCTGCCTTGCACCGAAATTACATTCAAATTCTTGAATGTTTTTGATCCAGATCAAGAAGCCACACCGAAAGGCATGGCAGGGATACCAGATATTCCGGAGGGAGGAACCCATGAGTCTGACTGGTCCTGCAACATCTCGTCGTGCCTTTCTGGGCCTTGGCGCTGCGGGGCTTGCTGCCGCCAGCCTTGGCTTGCCCGTGCGCGCCAATGCCATCGCCACCAAGGCCCGCATCGTCATCATCGGCGCGGGGGCTGGCGGGACTGCGCTGGTCAACCGTCTGGTCGAGCGGCTGGAGGGTGCACAGATCACCATCGTCGATGCCCGGGCGGAACATCTCTATCAGCCCGGCCTCAGCCTCGTGGCGGCAGGGCTGAAGCCCGCCTCCTACACCCTGTCGCAAACCGCCGACTGGCTGCCTTCGGGCATCACCCTGGTCGCCGAGAATGCCGCCGCGATAGACCCCGTGGCCAAAACCGTGGCCACCACCGGCGGGCAAAGCCTCCCTTACGATTTCCTGATCGTCGCCCCCGGCCTTGTGCTGGATCACGACGCCATCCCCGGCTTCTCGCTGGATATGGTGGGCCAGAACGGCATCGGCGCGCTTTATGCGGGGCCTGCCTATGCCAGCAAGACCTGGGAAGCGGCCTCGAAATTCACCGAAGAGGGTGGCGTCGGCCTCTTCACCCGCCCGGCGACCGAGATGAAATGCGCAGGCGCGCCCCTGAAGCACACCTTTCTGATCGACGATATCGCCAGCCGGGGCGTCGGCGCGGGCAAGTATGAAATCCACTATGCCGTGCCGCAGCAGGCGCTGTTTTCGGTGCCCATCGTCCACGAAAAGGTGCGGATGCTGTTCGAAGAGCGGGGTTTCAACCCCTATTACGGGCGGGTGTTGAAATCCATCGACCCCGGCACCAAGCGTGCGACCTTTGTGGAAACCAAGGTTGATCCCGCCACCAATCTCGAGATCAAGACCGATGTCGAGATGCCCTATGACTATCTCCACGTCATCCCGCCCCAGCGCGCGCCCGAAGTGATCCGCCAGTCGGGCCTGTCCTGGGCCGACAAGTGGACGGATCAGGGCTGGGTCGAGGTGGACCAGAAGACCCTGCGCCACTTGCGCTACCCCGAAATCTTCGCCCTCGGCGACGTGGCGGGTGTTCCCAAGGGCAAGACGGCGGCATCAGTGAAATGGATGGTGCCGGTGGTGGAAGACCATCTGATCGCCGCCATCGAAGGCCGCGAAGGGACCGAGGTCTATGACGGCTACACCTCCTGCCCGCTGATCACCCGCGTCGGGCGTGCCATGCTGGTCGAGTTCGACTATCACAACAACCTCGTCCCCTCCTTCCCCGGCATGATTGCACCGCTGGAAGAGCTGTGGATCAGCTGGTTGATGAAGGAAGTGGCCCTGAAGGCCACCTATAACGCAATGCTGCGCGGCAAAGCCTGAGGAGGGTGCCATGAAGGAACTGACATTCGGAACCCTGATCGCCGTTTTCGAAGAGATCTTCGGTCGCGGCCTGTTCTGGGCCATGGTCGTGGCGGCACTGGTCGTCACGGCGGCCTATCTCTACGTCCTGATCCGCGACCGCGCGATGTCGATGCGCAAATTCCTCTGGGCGCAGGTGGCCATGCCCTTCGGTGCAATCGCCGCCGTGCTGTTCGTGCAGGCCATGACCCATTCGCACTTCCGCGACATCGGCGGGCCGGTCGATGTGATCGTCCTTCTGGGTGTGGCGGCGATGGGCGCGGTCGGAGCGGCGATCCTAGTCTACACCGCCCAGTCCCTCTTCCGCCGCAAGACAGCATGACGCGCGCCGACCTTGATCGCTGGAACCAGCGCTTCGCCGAAGAAGGATATCTTTTCGGCGAGGCGCCAAACCGCTTTCTGGTCAGCCATGCCTCTGCCCTTCCACCCGGTCGCGCGCTCTGCGTGGCCGATGGCGAAGGGCGCAACGGGGTCTGGCTGGCGCAGCAGGGCTGGCAGGTCGTCTCGCTGGATTTCTCTGATGTGGCACAGCGCAAGGCGGCCGATCTGGCCGCGCGTAGAGGCGTGACGCTGGATCTGGTGCTGGCAGACGTGCATGCTTGGGATTATCCGCCAGCGGCCTTTGATCTGGTGGCCGATATCTTCAGCCAGTTCAGCACCCCACAGGATCGCACCCGGAAATGGGACGGCATGGCCCGTGCCCTGCGCCCGGGCGGCCATCTCATCGTGCAGGGCTACACGCCTGATCAGTTGCACCACGGCACTGGTGGCCCGAAAGACCCAGCCCACCTTTACACCAAAGATCTTCTCCGCAGCGCCTTTCCCGGTTTTGACATCCTGCACCTGGAGGCAGCTGAAACCGTGCTGGACGAAGGCCCCGGCCATAACGGCCTTTCATCCGTCATCGGCCTCATGGCCCGCCGCCCCGCCTGATATTCAGCCCTTTGCGTCTGGCCCAAGCGGCTGCGATGCACAGCGCCCGGTCACCTTGCAGAACCCCTCGAACTGCGACACGAAAACCTGCCCGGACAGATGATCAAGGAACGTGCTGCGGCAGAGCCGGTCCATCACCGGGCCCTTCACCTCGGACAGGTGCAGCGTCACCCCCATGTCGCGCAGGCGATGATCCAATGTCTCCAGCCTTTCCGGTGCACTAAGGTCAATTTCGTTCACCGCCGAACACATCAGGATCACATGCCGCAGTCCCGCATCCCGGACACGCGGGCGAGGACCAGATCTTCAAGATGCCGCGTGTTGGCGAAATAAAGGCTTTCATCCACCCGCAACGTCAGGACCGCCGGGTCCGTCTCCACCGTGAAGCGGTGAATGTTTCAGAAATGCTCGGTTCCCTGCACCAGACCAACCTCCGCCACATGCGGGCGTGAAGTGCGGTAAAGGTGCAAGATCAGCGACAAAAGAACTCCAGCCGAAACCCCCGCCTCCACGCCCACTCCAAGCGTCACCGCCATGGTGGCGGCCAGAGCGGCGAAATCGGCGCGGGAATAGGCAAAGGCGCGTTTTAGGATCGACAGATCGACAAGGCTGAGGACGGCCACCACGCTCGGCATCACCCTTCTGCCCCAGCTTGCCATCGACGCAGGCATCGCGCGCGGCCATTCCATTGACCTCACGCCCTTGCCCGATCCCTGCCCCCGGAGGGTCGTGCTGGGCTGGCGGCCAACATCGCCCCATATCCCCCGCTTTCGCCAGATTGCATCCTTGCTGCGCAGCGCGCGGGCAAGCCTCTAGGTGGAGTGACGCCCTGGCAGCCCGACCACCCGCCCAAGACAGTTGCCCCAGCCGATCTGAGAGGGCCTCAGCACCCCCATGTACAGCACGAACGCGGCCCAAAGGGACGGGGGGCGCAAGACAAGATGACCCGGACCACCCGCAGATCGCCCTTGCAGCGCTATTGCGGCGGTGGATCTGCCGCTGTTTCAGATGACCCAGATCATGGCGGGGTTTCGCTGTTCGACGCCCAATGCAACGAACGCGCGAATCTGCATTCCACAGCCGAGACCAGCACATGGACCTGACATTTCTTCTGGATCACGTCTCCGAACCCGCACTTCAGGCACTCTTCGGCCTGATCGTCGGTGCCATCTTCGGTGTATCGGCGCAACGTTCGTCATTCTGCCTGCGCGCAGCCACCGTGGAATTCGCACGTGGTCAGCTCGGCCCGCGCATGGCTGTGTGGTTACTCACCTTTTCCACAGCACTGGTCTGGGTGCAATCTGCACGCCTTGCGGGGTTCTTTGAACCTGACACAGCCCGAATGATGGCTGTCACCGGGTCTTGGTCCGGAGCCATCATCGGGGGCCTGATGTTCGGCGCTGGCATGATCCTGGCGCGCGGATGTTCCGGTCGTCTTCTCGTCCTTGCAGCCTCAGGAAACCTCCGATCCATCGTGTCTGGCTTGGTCTTTGCCGTCAGCGCGCAAATGGCCTTGCATGGCTGGCTTGCCCCCTTGCGTGGCTGGCTGGCCGGGCTGTGGACAACGTCCGGGGGACGCAACATCGATCTGCTCACCGCCTTGGGCCTGCCCGATCCAACCGGTCTGTCCCTTGGCCTCGGATTGGCCGCGCTTGCCTTGTGGCTGGCCCTGCGCCATGCAATCGGCTGGGTGACGCTGATCTTTGCCTCCGGGGTGGGGTTTGCCGTGGCTCTAGGCTGGGTTCTCACCTTCGGCCTCGCCCAACAGGCCTTCGACCCAGTGACGATCACGTCTGCCACCTTCTCTGGCCCATCGGCCAATACGCTGATGTTCTTCCTGACCGAGGATGCAGGTCTGGATTTCGATATCGGGCTCATACCGGGTGTCTTTCTGGGGGCCTTCCTTGCTGCAACGCTGACCGGCAGATTTCGGTTTGAAGGCTTTGACAGCGAAAGCCAAATGCGCCGCTCGCTCACCGGGGCGGTGCTGATGGGCTTCGGCGCGATGCTTGCCGGGGGATGCGCCATCGGCGCGGGCGTTACCGGCGGATCGATTTTCGTGGCCACCGCCTGGCTTGCTCTTTTGTGCATGTGGATCGGCGCCGTGATTACCGATTTCCTCGTCGATCAGGCAGGCCGCACCGTCGCGGCCTGACGCCTATTCGAACTCCATTTCGGCAAAGACGACACCGGCATTCTTGGTGGCCAGTTCCTCGAACGTGTCCAGATGCGCCCATTGGGACTGGTCCACGTAATAGGCCCCCGCCAGATCGCCGCCCGCCTCCAGATGCGCGCCAATCTTGGCGCGAAGGTCCACCAGATAATCATGCGTATAGCGCGTCACCTGGGCAAGGTTCGTCGGATGCCCATGCCCCGGGATCACAGAGGTCGGGGCAAGCGGCGCGAAAGACGTCTCCCATGTCTCGATCCAGCAGCTTGTGCAAGTGCCCTCAAAGATCGGCGGCATCCGTTCGTGAAAGGCGATATCGCCCGCGATCATCATCGACCACTCAGGTATCCAGACCTGAGTATCGCCGGGGGAATGCGCAGGCCCCAGATGCATCACCTCAATGGTGACATCCCCCATCTCCACCACCTTGCGGTCGGTAAAGGTTTCGGTCGGCGGGGCGATCACCGTGCCTTCCGCATTCGGCCCGGCATAGCGCTGCAACGCCGCAAGGTCTTGCGCCGCCCCATCCGCGAATTCCGCCGCCGCCTCTTCATGGGCAAGGATCGGCACGCCCTGCGCCACCCAATAGCCATTGCCCAGCATGGCATGGCCCTGCCCATTTTCATTGATCACCAGCCGCACGGGTTGATCCGTCACCGCCCTGATCTCGGCATGCAGCGCCTCGGCCAGCTTCCAACTCGCGCCGGAATTCACCACGATCACGCCATCTCCGGTCACGATGAAGGACAGGTTATTGTTATGCCCCGCATTCTCCATCGTCGGCGGGGCCGTGGCTCCGATGGCCGAGAACACATGCGGGATGGCCTCGACGGGTTTTGAGTAAAGCACCGATTGCGGATACTGGTCGGCAATATCCTCCGACGCGCCTGCAGGCAGCCCTGCCGCAACCAGAAGCAGCCCCGCGAGTCCAATCCGCCCCATCACGCCTCCACAAAGCGGAAACCGCTTTCCGCCCGCTCTGCCCGCCCGACACCGCCCCCCGGCAGGTGATAGCCGATCATCGGCATCCCCTCTGCCGCAAGCCGCTCCAAAAGCGTCACCCGCGTCGCAGCCGCCATCGCCCCATCCTGATCCGACCCAGAGGCCCAATCCGGCCGTTCAAAGGCTACGTGATGATTGCCGATGGCATCACCCACCACGATCGCCCCCCCTGACCCAATCTCATAGGCCATATGCCCCGGCGTGTGTCCCGCCGTCAGCCTTGCGCTGATCCCCGGCAGCACCTCGTCACCGTCCTCCACAAGACGCACAACATCGGCAATCACCGCCAACCGTCGCGCCGCGCCCACTGCGAAACTGGCCCGCGCCTCGCCGATGCTGTCCACCGTGGCGGGATCCATCCAATAGTCGAACTCGGCCTGCCCCATCACGAATTCGGCCGCCGGAAACACCGGCTCGTCGAATTCGTCCAATAGCCCCCAAAGGTGATCGGGATGGCCATGCGTGAACAGGACATGCGTCACCTCCTCTGCCGTGACCCCAAGCACCTCCATCGCCTCGGCCAGTTTCCCGGCGCTTGGCTGAAAATCGGGGCCGGAGCCCACGTCAAACAGAACCGTATGCGTCCCGTCGCGCAGCAGGGTCACATTGCAGGGCGGGGTCAGCTGATCTGTCGGCAAGCCGTATTTCGCCACGATCGCGGCCATTTCGTCCTGCGGCATGCCGCCAAGGATGAAATCACCCGGAAGCACCAGCGTGCCATCAGACAACGTGTCGATCTGAACCCCGCCAAGCGTCAGCGTCGATCCGGCCCAAAGCCGGCGCGGCAGCACCGTCCCGGCGAGCACGGCAGTTGCAGTTGTCAGGACATGGCGGCGCGTCAGCATGGGGGTTTTTCCGGATGATCTTGGCTTTTTGGAAAATGCGGGCACCCCCTCTCAGGAATGCCCGCCAGTCGGGGAGGATCTCGTTAGCCGAACATGTCGGCGGTAATCCCGGCATACCAACCAAGGGATTCCTCATAAGTCGCCTTCCGCAACGCGGCATCTTCTCCGGTTTCGCTGACGAAACTGTCGACCGAGGCGATCTTCTCCGGCGTCGGTTCATAAGACGCCCCAACCTTCACCCCATCCTCCGGCGCGATCAGCGACCAGCAGGTATTGGTGTATTTCGCCGGAAAGGCCTTCGATCCCGTCAGTTCTGCCCGGATCGTCATCGACGCCACCTTCGCCTGGCTGTTTGCCGCAAAGCCCGATTTCGGCATGTCGCCCTGCGCGCTGGAATCGCCCAGCACAAAGACGTTTTCATCCACTTTGGATTTCATGCTGTCGGGATTCACCGGTGCCCAGCCACTGTCATCCGTTACCCCGGCAATCTGGGCGATCTTGCCCGCCATCTGGCCGGGGATGACGTTGCAGCAATCCACCTTCTGCACTTCGCCGTCGATGACAATTTCCATCGTGTCGGGCCGCACTTCCACGGCATTGCCGCCGAAATCCGGACCGATCCATTCCACCATGCCATCATAATGGCGGCTCCAGCCCTCTTCAAAAAGGGCCTGCTTGGAATACTTGTCCTTCGGGTCAAGCACCAGGATTTTCGCTGTCGGGTTATTCTGCTTCAACACATGGGCAATCATGCTGATGCGCTCATAGGGGCCGGGCGGGCAGCGATAGGGGTTCGGGGGCGCCACCATGGCGAAGGTGCCACCTTGCGGCATGCTTTCCACCATCGCCTTCAAAAGCTGGGTTTGCGGCCCGGCCTTATAGGCATGCGGCATGATCTCGGCATGGGTATCGGCAGACCAGCCGGGAACCGAACCATCCTTGAAATCGATGCCCGGCGATAGGACCAACCGATCATAAGGCAACACCTGCCCCCCGGCCAAGGTCACTGTCTTGGCCGCCCGGTCCACGCCGGTGGCCATATCCGTGATCATCGTCACGCCGCCCGCCGCCATGTTATCATAGCCGTGTTGCAGGCTTTCAAAGTCACGGAACCCACCCAAGTAGAGGTTGGAAAAGAAGCAGGTCGTATAGATCGGGTTCGCCTCAACCAGCGTCACATCCAACGCGCCCGCGCTGTCCTTGGCCAGATAGCGGGCCACGGTGGCCCCACCGGCCCCGCCACCAATGACGACGACACGCGGCTTCGCCTGCCCCAGAACCATCGGGGCCGACAAGGCGGCCCCTGCGGCGAGGGTCGTTCCAATAAAGAGACGGCGATTCAGGATCATTTGGTTTCCTCCCTGATATGCGATGATGTCGGGAGCGGTTTTCCCACCCCTCGCGGCTTGTTCACTCCAGCGTCTCAAAATAGGCGGCAAGGGCAGCGATCTCGTCATCAGACAGACGACCGGCCATCATCTGCATCACCGGATGCGGGCGCAGCTTTTCCCGATAGGCATGCATCGCCACCACGAAATCCTCGGTAGGCCAGCCAGTGACAGACGGGATGCCCTGATCGGACCCGTCGACCTGATGGCAGGTCGTGCATTCCGAAGACAGGTATTCGCCATAGGCAGGATCGCCCTTGATCGCGAGGATCGCAGGATCCACCGTGTGATCCGTCCCAAGCGCGGTAGGCTCCGCCTCAGGAATGTCGCGCGGTTTGTCAGACCATTCTCGCAGGAAGGCCAGCAGGTCGGCACGCGCTTCGGCACCGTCAAGCCCGCGATAATTCATGCGCGTGCCTGACACCAGCGCCTTGGGGTTTTCGATATAGGCATCCAGTGTTTCCAGCGTCCAGACCAGCCCATCCGCCCCCATGCGCGCCATCGGCTTGGAATATTTGAAATCCTCCAGCAAACCAGCACGGCGACCGAAAACACCATTCAAACGGGGGCCGACCCGGTTCACGGCCCCCTCGCCAATCTGATGGCACGCCGAACATTGCCGTTTGAAGAGTGCTTCGCCGTGCACTGCGTCGCCGATCACTTCCGCCGATACGGGCAAGGTCATCATAACGGTGAGCCCCAGCATCAGGATGAAAGCCTGATGCATCGGACTACTCCGCAAAGGTTGCCAGATAGGCGATGATGGCGTCGCGCTCCTCAGGCTTCTTCAGCCCCGCGAACGTCATCTTGGTGCCCTTCATGAACCCCTTGGGATTTTCCAGAAAGGCGGACAGCGACGCCGCATCCCAGACCAGACCAGCAGCCGCCATCTCCGTCAGAGGTTTGGAATATTTGAAGCCCTCCACCAGACCGGCCGCACGATCAACGACGCCGTTCAACTGGGGGCCAGTCGCATTCTTAGCCCCCTCCCCCACTTTGTGGCAGGCCGCACATTTCTTGAAAGCCTTCTCGCCCGCCGCAATCAGCGCAGGGTCTGCCGTTACGGCAACCACTTCCTCCGGCTCCGAAGTTGCAGTCGCCGCCTCCTCGGCAGTGGCCACCTCGACCTCTGCCTCGACTGCGGCTTGCTCTGTCGTCTCTGTCGCGTCCCCTGCGTCAAGCGCCGCCACGCGCAGATCAGGCAGGCTTCCAGCAGGGCGACCATCGGGATCTTCCGGCGTCACATTCAGGTCCACCGCCCGCTTCGTCACTTCCGGCGTGCCCTCGACGCAATTCGCCATGCACGGTTCCCCCGTGAACAGCGTGTATTCGGTTTCCGCACGATCATCGGGATAGAAACCTTCGGTATTGGGCAGCGCGATCTCGGTAAAGTTCTCATGCGTCAGGACAAAGTCATCTTCAACCAACCCGTTGGAATACAACAGGAAAGCTGTGATCGCATAGGTATCGTCAACGCTGATCGTCTGGGCCGATCCAAATGGCATCGACCGGTGGACATAGTCCCAGACTGTCGACAGATGCGGCCAATAACTTCCGATGGTCTTGACCGGCCGCATATCGGTCAGCGTGCCTTCGCCTCCGGCCAGAACCGGCCAGCTATCAAGGCCTTCGGCAAACTCGCCATGGCAAGAGGCGCAGTTTTCGGCAAACACCTCTTCGCCGGTCAGCACATCGCCCGAACCGGGCTTGAGCCCCTGCCCATCCGGAAGAACCGCCACATCCCACGCGGCAATCTCTTCGGGCAGGGCGGCCCGGCCAAGCCCCAGCTTCTCTGCCGCCACAGGCAAACCCGTCAGGATAAGCGCACAGGATCCCAGCAGGATTTTAGGCAATCTCGACATTCTCGACCTCCCCATCCGCGCGGACCCACCAGGTCTGGATGCCATTGTTGTGATAGACATTGTTCAGTCCGCGGATGTCGCGCAGGGCCTTCTTTGTGGGCTGGACATAACCCGTCTCATCCACCGCCCGAGATTGCAGAAACAACTCGGACCCGTCCCAATTGATATCCAGATGGAACCGCGTCAGCGCCTTCTTCTTGGCATCGCCGGAAATCCGCGCCGCCTGCCAGTTGCGCCCGCCATCCAGCGACACATCCACGCGGGCAATCGCCCCATGCCCCGACCAGGCCAGGCCGCTGATCACCAGCGGCCCCTTGCCATGGCGGATCGGCACCTGCGGACTGGGCGAGGTGATGACAGATTTCGCATCCATCACCCAAGTCCATTTCCGCGCCCGGCCGTCCGGCATCAGATCGGTATATTTCGAAGTCTCTTCGCGGCTCTGCACGGCTTGGTCATAGACCCCGATCCGGCGCAGCCATTTCACCCACATATTGCCTTCCCAGCCTGGCACGACCAGCCGGACGGGATAGCCATGTTCCTTCCGCAGCGCCTCGCCATTGGCAAAAAACGCAACCATCACATCGTCCAGCGCCTTTTCCATCGGGATGGACCGGCCGTTCGAGGACGCATCCGCCCCCTCGACATAGACCCATTTGCCCTCGGCCTGCACACCGGCCTCGGCCAGAATGTCGCGCAGCATGACGCCGGTATACTCCATGTTGTGGATCATGCCCTGGGTGTACTGACAGCCCTCCAGCTGTGCGCCCCCCCATTCCATCCCGCCATTCGCTGCACATTCGCAGAAGGCGGTCGTCACATGGCGCGGAAAGCGGGTCAGATCCTCATAGGTAAAGACCAGCGGCCGATCCACCAACCCGTTGATCATCAGCCGATAGTCCTGCTTGGACAGTTCGATCGCGCCGGAATGGTGCCGCTCAAAGGCGCAACCCTGAGGCGTGATCGTGCCCTCCAGCGCATGAATGGGTGTGAAATTGATGGATGAGACCGGGCTCTCGGTCAGCCATTCCACATTGCGCCGCGTGACATGGGATTCAAACCGGATCGGCATGCCATAGGGCGACGCATCCACCGGATCCCCAAAGCCCGACGCCCATTCCTGAACCTCAGTGATCAGCGGGTCCGGCCCGGCGGCCTGCGCGACGCTGCCCCCGGCAACAAGCCCGGCACCCGCCAAGGCCGACGCCCGCAGGAACCCCCGGCGCGAGGTGCCGCCCTCATCCATTCCAATCTCATCAGGCATGCGGTCATCTGTCATTGGCGCACGGTCCTCTTTCGCTGATCTCATATTCCGGTCACCTGAACCGTGTCCCGGGGTTCCACTTTGACGGTGCCAAGCTTGCGGATATGCGCCTCGACGACGTCCCATATCTGCGGCCCTTCCGTGCCTTCGTTCACACTGGCCCAGCCGGCCACGGAGTATGATTTCGCGGCATCGATCGCCTCACCCGTATCAGACAGCACAAGGTTGCCGATCCGCTTGCCGATCTCCTGCGAAACGTCGATCGAGAAGCCCAGCCCCCCCAGACGCACCATGTCGCCGCCCTGCTGATAATAGGGATCGGGGTTGAACAGGTTGTCCGCCACATCCTCCAGAATGGTCTTCAGCGTCTCACCCGTCATCTCGGTCCGGTAACAGGCTCCATAGGTCATCGAGGTGACGTTATGGATGTCCTCGCGCGTGATGGCATCGCCGGGCATAAGCGATGCCCCCCAACGCACTCCTGGCGACAGGGCAATCTGCGCATCCCGCTCGGACCGGATCGCATCACAAATCAGATCGTCCCAAGTGCCCTGAAAATTCCCGCGCCGATAAAGCAGGCTTTCGGTAGTACCGATCTTTTCTTCCAACTGATCCTTGAACGGTGCACGTTCCGCGTCGATCAACTGGGCCATCTCGGCATCCGGGGTGATGACGTCCGCGAATATCGGGATAAGCTTGTGCCGGAACCCCATCATCCGCCCGTCGCGCACATCCAGATCAAGGCGGCTCACGAACTTCCCATGGCTGCCGCTGGCGATCAGGATCGTCTCGCCCACCAACACGGGTTCGGGAATGGCGTCGTGGGTGTGGCCGGTCAGGATCACGTCGATCCCCTGCACCCGCCCCGCCATCTTGCGATCCACGTCAAAGCCGTTGTGCGACAGGCAGACCACCAGATCCACACCCTCGGCCCGGACCTCGTCCACCACCTCCTGCATCCGTTCCTCGCGGATGCCAAAGCTGTATTCGGGGAACATCCATTTTGGATTGGCGATGGGCATGTAGGGGAAGGCCTGCCCGATCACCGCGATCCGCACGCCGCCGCGTTCAAAGATCGTATAGGGCTCAAAGGCCGGTTCATCCCATTCCGCATCAAAGATGTTCGCGCCAAGGAAGGGGAATTTCAGCTGCGTCTCGACGATTTCCTTCACCCGTTCGGTGCCCAGCGTCCATTCCCAATGGCTGGTCATCGCCTCGACACCCAGCGCGTTCATCACATTCACCACATCCTGCCCTTTGGTCAGGAAACTGGTCATCGACCCGTGCCACGTGTCGCCGCCATCCAGGATCACCGCCTCGGGCCGCGCCGCGCGGATCGACTTCACCACTGTCGCCACCCGGTCCATCCCACCCATGCGCCCATAGGTCTTTCCCAGCGCCGTGAAATCCTCAAAGGTCAGCGCATAAGCCTCGGGCGAGGCTGGCGTCAGCTTGAACATCTCGATGAAGTCCCGGCCCACGACATGCGGCGGCTTTCCCTTGGCATCCCCTACCCCGATGTTCCATTCGGGCTCGCGGAACCAGATCGGCTTCAACTGCGCATGAATATCGGTGATATGCACCAGCGTGACATTCCCGAAATCCTCGAAGGCCAGCAACTGATCCTGCGTCAGCGCCTGCTGCGCGGCGAGTCTAGACCAGTTGCCGAACCCTGATACTCCGACGATGGCCGATGCCGCCACCGATGCCTGCAGGAACTCACGCCGCGTGATCATCCGTCTCTCCATACCGGACAAACCTTCCTCCCGCGCGTCAATGGACGCGTTCGGATCGCTTGCCGTTCTTTATGATTTACCCCTGCCCCGGATCACACCGGGACAGGGCCTTGCCACTCAGTGGCGAACCGATACGCCCTCGACGCTCAGCCCGTTGCCGCGCGACGCGACATACAGCTCCAGCGCCTTGAACTCGGGCGATCCGGCCTTGAAGGTTTCCGCGCGCGTGTCCCGCACACAGCCGACAAAGCGCTGCTGGGCGGAAAGGATGCCGGCATCCTTCAGGCGATAAACCGGAAAACCGTTCACATGACCCTGGCTCAGATGGTCGGCGCGGATCATCTGCCCCTGCTGATCCTGATGACAATTCACGCAGCCCATCTCCAGTTGCCCATAGCGGGTGTGATAGATTTCCTTGCCCAACTCCCAGAACGGGGCCGCCGCGCCGTCAATCGCGACATTCACGACCTCGCCCCGCGACTGCATGGAAATCAGCGCCAGCATGTCCTTCATCGGATCTGAAGTCATGCCCCAGGCTTCCAGACCCATCCTCTCGGTCACGCATTCGTTGATGTAATCTTCAACGATCATCAACTCGCCCGTCTCGGCATCCACACGCGGCGTCACCGCACGCAGGCCTTTCATGCTTTCCGGCCCCTCATGGCAGCCGGCGCAACTTTCGCCCTTCGCGCCCATCTCTTCGTTCCAGGCGTCCAGTCCCCGGTCCACGAAGACCATGCCCGGATTGTCAAAATCATCCCGTTGCAGGTCGCGCGTCTCGGCCTCCCGGTAGTGCCAACCCGACCAGATCGTATCGACTTCGTCTTTCAGGAAGTCAGGCGCTGGCGCCGTGGTGATCATCGTCACCTCGCCTTCTTCAGTCTCGATCGTCAGCGTATCTTCGACTGGGTCGGCAGCGGCCATGCCCGCAAGGGCAAGGCCCAGGGCCGTTGCGGCCAAAAGTTCTGTGGTGCGGCGCATGGCGTCTCCTCCCCTGAAGATGCGGCGTTCAGGCAACGGCGATCGGCTTCACGTCTTCATAGACGGAGCCATCGTCGTCATACCAAGTGAACTTGAACTCACCGGCGGCATCCACCTTGGCGTCGAACTCGAAATACGGGTTCGTCGAAACGGCCGGATCAATTGCCACATCCACCACATTCACCCCGTTCAGGTCGCAGGTGAACCGGTTGATGATCGACCGCGGGATCAGGTTGCCATCGGCATCCTTGCGCTGGCCGGATTCCATCTTGTGGCTGATCAGGGCCTTGATCGTGACCACCTCGCCCGCTGCTGCCGATTTCGGCACCTTCACGCGGGGTTTTGCATCATCTGCCATCGTCTCTCTCCCTATCCCTGAACTCAGCCGCCGCAGCCGCCAATGGTGACCTTCACGGTCGCCTGCGCCTGCACGATCGACCCATCTGCCATCTTGGCCATCGCAATCACGTCCTGCGTCTTGGCAAGGCGGATGCGTGTCGCCGCGCGCTGGCTGCCCGCCGCAGGCCCGAAGGTGAAGGTCGCCACCGCAGGCTCCGGATTCCCTGAAGCCAACAGCATGATCGCCACCGCGCCGGGCGCATCCACCTCGACAGGCACGGTATTGCCGTTCTCGGCGATCTCCGGCGTGGTCAGCGTGATGCCACCCGTCCCCGCCGCCGCACCGCCCGTGAAGGCTGCAGTCAATTCTTCAACCGTCGAAGCCGCGCTCAAGCCCGGAAAGGCCGCTGCGGCAATCCCGCCAAGGCCGACCCAAAGGGCATTCCGTCTGGATAGGTTCATCTTCATCTCCTTGGCTCTCCTCTGGGCCATCATTCTTTCAACGTCATCAGAAACGCGACGACGTCCTCGACCTGCTGCGCCGATAGGATGGGCGGCAGTGCACCTTCTGGGGCTTTTCCTGTGTAGGCATTGCCGGGGCGAACGAAGCCTTCGGTCTTGTAGAAGGCAGGCATGAAGCTGTCTTCAAAGGTCAGCTTGGCATTCGCCACGATGCCCCGCAGCTGCGCTTCAGACCAGCGATCCGCCGCACCATCCAGTGGCGGCCCGATCGTGCCGGGAAACTGGACATTCGGAATGGCCGAGACCTGATGACATGCAACGCAATTTCCCAGCGCTGCCGTCGTCATCACCTTCACACCCTCTTCCGGGTTTCCGGGCGCACCGGACAAGGAGCCCTCTACAGCTCCCTCGACATAGGCCACCTCAGATGGCGCCATTTCAGAAAAAGCAGGTCCAGCAATGGCCAAGGCCATTGCGGACACCAGCAGCAGCCGGCGTGCCATTGCGATCCTCCCTGATCTCTCCCTGATCTCACGATAGCAACGGGATGCCGTAGTATGCAACAGAAATATATGTATCTGTGAATATTCCTATATATCAAGAAACATCAATCACTTGCGCCCGCCTGTTCAAGCGCCATCTGCTCGGCGACGAACTTCTGGAAATGCTCGCCCGACTCATACCGGCGGTCGCGCACCCAGGTCATCAGGGCCGCCGTCGTTCCCTTGCCAAAGGCGCCCGGCATCATCGCAACCGCCGCCTCCGCCGCCGTTTCCCCCTCGGCCACCTCTTCCGGCAGAAAGATCAAGGTGGGTGTGAACATCACACCCCAGCGCGTGGCCATCTCCTTCTCGGTCAGCACGGTGCCGTCGAAATCCGTCACCTCCACATCGCCGAACAGGTTCAACTGCACCACGAAATAACTCTCACGGATCAGCGCGTCGATCTTGGGGTCGGGAAAGACTTCCTCATGCATCTTGGTGCAATAGATACAGCCCCGCTGCTCCACCGTGATCAAAAGCCGCTTGCCCTCGGCATTTGCCTCGGCCAGATCCTCACTCAGGTCCTTGAACGTCTCACGCAGCCAGTCAGGCTTGTGCAACCCGTCATCACCCAGTTCCACCGCCATCGCGGGCAGCACTGACAGGACCAGCGCCGCCATCATCCCTGCAAAACGTTTCATCCCATCTTCCCCTTCCTTATTTCAAAGTGGCCGACCAGTCGAAATTGCGGATCATCCATTCCGCGATCAGGTTCACCGAATTCGTGGCAATCAGGATGCCAAAGACGATCAGCATCACCCCCATTGCCTTCTCCACATGCCCCATCAGCGCCCGATGCCGCGCCACCCAGCCAAGAAACGGCCCCGCAAAAGCCGCCGCCAGCACGAAGGGCAACGTCATCCCCAGCCCATAGACCAGCAGCAGCGCGCCCCCCCGCCACAACTCGCCCATCCCGCTTGCCACCATCAAAATGGCCGCCAGCGCAGGCCCCACGCAGGGCGTCCAGCCAAAGCCGAAGGCCAGCCCCATGACATAGGCCCCGATCAGCGTGCGCGGCTTCGCCTCCGTCTGCACCCGCGCCTCGCGGTAAAACAGCCCGATCCGCAACAGGCCAAGGAAATGCAGCCCGAACAGGATCAGCACGCCCCCCGCCACCCAGGACAGCACATCACGCCATTGCAGGAACACCCGCCCCAGCGCCGTGGCCCCCATCCCCAGCAATACAAAGATGGACGTCACCCCCAAGGCGAAGGCCACCGCCTGCACCACAAGCCGCCCCTGCGCCCCCGGCGCAACCGTCCCGCCATCGCGGAGCTCTTTCACCGAAAGGCCGGCCATGTAGGACAGATAGAAAGGAACCATCGGCAGGATGCAGGGCGACAGAAAGGACAAAATCCCCGCGAGGGCTGCGCCGGTAAAACTTACCTCCAGCATCGCCCCCTCCCCGAAGCGCTGCCTTGCCGAAACGGCAAAGATACATTAGCATATTACTATCTTTTAATGGGCGTCAACATGACCCTCCGCCATCTCGTCCCCGCCCTGTTCCTCGCCTGCCTCGCGCCCATGGCCCTCGCGGCCGAGTTGGAGCTGGTGATGATTGAACAGCCCGGCTGCGTCTATTGCGCCCGGTGGAACGCCGAGGTCGCGCCCGAATACCCCATTACTGCCGAAGGCAAGGCCGCGCCCCTGCGGCGGTTGCAACTGCGCGACACCCTCCCCCCAGACATCACGCTGTCCCGCACGGTCGTCTTCACGCCAACCTTCATCCTGCTCTCCGACAGCGTGGAACAGGACAGGATAGAAGGTTATCCGGGCGAAGATTTCTTCTGGCCGCTCTTGTCCGGCATGATCGCCACAGCGCAGACCCAATAACATGGCATCGGGGCATTATCTTCTAGCTCCGCATGACCCAAGCAATGTATAGGCTGCATGGAATGGGGACAGGACTCTGAACAAGCTCGTGACAGCGATCGGCGCAGACGACACGCCTGCACGCCTAGCCCCCCTTGTGGCCGAGGCCGAAACCGCTGCCAATTTCCTCAAGGCACTCGGCCATGATGGCCGCCTCACCATTCTGTGCCACCTGCATTCCGGGCCAAAATCCGTAACAGAACTTGAAAACCTGCTCTCGGCACGTCAGGCTGTGGTCAGCCAACAACTGGCCCGCCTGCGCCTCGAAGGTCTCGTCAGCGCACGGCGTGACGGTCAGGTGATTTTTTACTCGCTCCTCGACCCCAAGGTCGCCGAGATGATCGAACTGCTTTGCCGCCTCTTCGGCACCCCGGCTCAAGACCGGGGATAGGGGGGACGGTCAGCCCGCAGGTTGCGCCGCGGGAAACCAGAGGGAGGAAGAACGATGGAGAGCTTTCCCATCGGTGTGCTGGCGGCCATCATAGGCCTTGTCGGCGGCACGCTACTTGGCCTTGCCGCGCGGCTTGGCGATTTCTGCACACTCGGCGCGATCGAAAGCGCCCTTTACGGACAAGACCAGCGCAAGCTGCGGCTCTGGGGCGTGGTGCTGGCAGTGGCTATCCTTGGCACGCAACTGGGCGCCATGGCCGGGCTGATCGACCTTGGCGAAACCTTCTACCATAACCTGCAATGGAACCCGCTGGCCTCCATCGTCGGCGGGCTGGTTTTCGGCTATGGCATGGCGCTCGCGGGCAATTGCGGCTTTGGCGCGCTGGTGCGTTTCGGCGGCGGCGACCTGCGCTCGCTTGTCGTGGTGATCGTGATGGGCATCTTCGGCTTCATCGCCCTCTCCGGCCCTCTCGCGCCACTGCGTACTGCACTCTTCCCACAACCCGCCGCTGATGGCCCGCAAGGCATCCTGCACAGTGCCGGCCTGATCGGCCTGCCCCCCCTGCTCGTGATCACCGTCCTCGCCCTCGCCCTGCTCGTCTGGGCTTTCGCCAACGGTGACCTGCGCCGCTCGCCCCGGATGATCCTCTGGGGGGGCATCGCGGGCCTTGCCGTAGTGTGGTGTTTCATCGGAACGACATGGGTGGGAACCCAAAGCTTCGGCGCCATCGGGGTTGAAGGCCCCTCCTTCACCGCGCCCGTCGGCCGCACACTGATCTTCCTGATGACCTCAACCGCCGGGGGTATCACCTTTTCCGTCGGCTCCGTCGTCGGTGTGATGGCAGGCGCGCTGATCGGCTCAATGATCCGCGGCCTCTTCCGCTGGGAAGCCTGCGAAGACCCGCGCGAGCTTGGACGTCAGGTCGGCGGCGCGGTCATGATGGGGATCGGCGGGGTCGTGGCGATGGGCTGTTCCATCGGCCAAGGCCTCACCGGCTTTGCGACCCTCGCCTGGTCCGGACCCGTCACCCTGCTCGCCATCGGCATCGGTGCAAGCTTCGGCCTGCGGCAACTGATTTCCGGCTTTCAACCTGATTGAGACCGTAAGACAATGCCGCAAAGACCCTAGTCCGAACTTGACGGATCGGACTGCCGCGAAACGGCAGTAAAGCTTTGCAAGGAAAATCGGGCATCCGCCAACGCCTTCGCCACTTGGGCGCCTATGGCGATCCCGGGAGTTATGCGGTTTTACAATTGATTCAATAGGTTGCGTACTAAACTGCGCCACTTAAGGCCTATTGGATTACAATAGCTTACCAGGCGGTCGCTAAACTCGTACCGGCCTTCGACGTGCAGATTGCGGCCATATTCAGTTTGTAGGAACGCCGAGTGCAAGCTGCGGGTTGATGCGATGACCTGAGGCGGAAAAGTGCCATTTTGTTCCGGCTTTCGCGGGTAAATGGGCTCGCAGTCATACTTAAGTGCGACGTCTGGATTAGGCCGTTCTACTGCGCGGAACATAGGTGCACAGGACGAGTGCGATCGACGGTGAAAGCGCGATCCACTCTATGGAGTAGAATATATGATACGGTTCGTTGAGTGAACCGCACCTTCATGGTTAGGGCAACCGCCTAGATGCCCCAAGTGGCAAAGGTGTTCCTCAAGTGACTTACTCAAGGAAGAATGACCTCAGTCCATAATGGGCGCTCACGAAGCCGACGTCTTGCGGTCGCGGCCCAGCCCCTAGCCGATCTCGCCACCCTTGCAGCGTCCTTTTTGCCTGACATCCACTGCAGGCAACAAGATTAAGTACCCGTTCGCTTCCATCTCTTGCCGCTTCCCTGGCTCTAGTCCAAACCAAAGGACAGCATTTTTTCTAACCCCTCTGTCAGAAACTCGCCAGCATCCGGCTGGCCAAGCAGATAGCGGCTGACAAGACCCTCATGCTGCTGCCGGGCCAGGGCATTGGTTTCCTCCCACTCGTCTGGTCCGGAATCGCCACGACCGATCCAGAACAGGGCGACAAGAGCATCTTTCTGTTCATCATTCATACTTTCGATAGCCTGAGTGATCTCATCCCGGCTCAGATCACCTGCAACTTCCTGCAGGGATTCGGCGACAGCATCATCCGTTGCGTTGCCTCCCAGATCAGGAATGTCGACGCCCTCCTTGGCTGTAACCGCGTTGAGCCGCAGTACAAGTTCCTCGATTTCGCTTGTGTCAAAGGGAAGGGCTGGCATCAGATGCTCCTATTGCTGGCGGACCGACGCGAATGACGAGCTTGCCGAAATTCTCGCCGCGCAGAAGGCCTATGAACGCGCCGGGCGCATGTTCCAGTCCGTCGATGATATCCTCACGGTAATGGATAACGCCCGAGGCCAACCAGTCGCCCATCGTCTTGGCGAAGGTTGGATAAAGTGGGCCGAAGTCTTGAAAAATGATGAAGCCGCGCAGCGTGATCCGCTTGCGCAGCACCTGCCCCATCAGCCAAGATAGACGGTCGGGCCCATCCGGCGAGGCGGTGACGTTGTATTGCGAGATTAGCCCGCAGACAGGGACCCGTGCGCCAGGAGTCAAGAGCGGCAGGACCGCATCGAACACCGCCCCCCCCACATTCTCGAAATAGATGTCGATGCCCTTGGGTACCGCGGCCTTCAACTCATCGGCAAAGTCCGCCGATTTGTGGTCGATACAGGCGTCAAAGCCCAGCGTCGCCACCGCATGGGCGCATTTCTCCGCGCCTCCTGCGATGCCCACCACATAGCAGCCCATTAGACGGGCGATCTGCCCCACCGTCGCGCCGACCGGGCCTGTGGCGGCTGCAACGCAAACCGTCTCGCCCTTCTTGGGATGGCCGATCTGCGTCAGCCCCGCCCAAGCCGTGAACCCCGGCATGCCCATGATGCCGAGTGCCCAGGATGGATGGTCCGGCATCGGTCCGAGCGATGTGACACCCGTTCCATCGGACAGCGCATAATCCTGCCAGCCGTTGGCGCAAAGCACCCAATCGCCAGGTTGAAACCCCGCAACCTGTGATGCTGCGACCCGCGCCACCGTTCCGCCCTCCATCACAGCCCCAAGCGCCACAGGCGCGGCATAAGAGGGCGCATCGCTCATTCGTCCGCGCATATAGGGGTCAAGCGACAGGTATTCCGTGCGAAGCAGCATCTGGCCCGGACCCGGCACCGGGATCGGTGCCACCTCAAGGAGCAGTGTGGCAAGCGTTGGTTCACCTTTGGGGCGCTCGAAAAGAGTGAATCTGCGGTTCACGGTTTCACTCTGAGGCATGGGGCGCGTTCCGGGATATGAGGGTGACAGGTCGGCCAGGGTCGCACGTGATGACGGCCTTGCAATCACCTCTTTGCGCTGCTCCGATCACAAGACGCGCCAGCGCGGGGATCAACGGGGCCCCGTGCGCCGCATGATCGCGGCCCGGTGGTTTTCAACCGTCCGCTGGCTGATGGCCAGATCGGCGGCGATATTCTTGCTAGAGCGTCCGGCCACCACCGTCACCAATACCTCGCGCTGCCGCCGCGTGAGGCACTGCCCGATCGCGCCGAACGCAACGGACTCTGGCAGGGCTTTTGGCACCTTAGAAAGAACTTCTGCCGGAACAACCCGGTCGATCGCCGATGATGCGGACCGTGGTTTCAAGAGGGTGGTGGCATGGCTTTCAAGCATCGTCGTCAAGGCGGTGATCTGTGCCCGAAGCATGGCATTCTCCCGATCTAAGGCAAAGGTGGACATCTGCCCGGTCCAGACGGAGAGTTTATTGGAGGAAACGACCCTCGGTACCGCTTCGCCGACGGGGCCGGGCGGGAATGGCAAGATTTGTGATCGACCGTCCGACATAATGCGCAATTCCCCAGGCTGGCATGGGCCGAATACCCTGCAAGTACGGACCTTACCGGCGATGGGGGCGCGTTGCGCTGCCACAGATCAGCGGGCCTCTGGGTTCCGGTCCGGCGCGACTGGCAATCGGAATCCCCTGTCGGTCAAAGCAGCGCTGCAGCCCACATCGGGGCTGCAGCACGGGTCGCCCGCGGCAGTTGACGTGGATATCGTTGATGACTGAGGTCACCCCTGGGGCGGCCCAAGCGGTCGTGCCACGTGCGTTGCATGGGGCAGGCTTCCGGCTTGGCGCTACCCCTTCAGGCCGTAGCGTTATTGGCCGCGAGAAGCTTTTGGTCACACGCCGTTTCGCTCCGCGCCGCGTGGCCTATCTCTGCCGGGCGATGGGGCCGCGAAATACATCAAAGGCGCCCTGCATGTTGGCCAGTCGGTTTCGCGCATGGGCCGCAGGCGACCGATTAGCCGACTGCCATTTCCGCATCACTGATACAAGTCAAAGCAATGGCCACCTTGGCCATGCGATAATGACCAGCGCGTTCCCTGCGCCGCTCTGCCGAAAGCGCCAATGGCCCATCCAGCGACCTCCTCTACCGTTGGCCTGACTCAGGCCGAAGCCACTGCGCGCCTTACAACCGAGGGGCCGAACGAATTGCCAAAGGCCCGGCGACGCTCACCCCTGCGGATCATCTTTGATGTTCTGCGCGAGCCGATGCTGGCGCTTCTCCTTGCCGGGGGCGTCGTTTACCTCCTTTTGGGCAGCCGGGAAGAGGCATTGATCCTTCTGGCCTTTGCCTGCCTGTCGGTCGGGATCACCGTGGTGCAAGAGGCCCGGACAGAGCGTGTGCTGGAAGCCTTGCGCGACCTGACCAGCCCTCGCGCTTTGGTGATCCGCGACGGCCAACGTCAGCGGATCGCCGGTCGCGATGTGGCGCGGGGCGATGTGATCGTGTTGACCGAAGGCGACCGGGTTCCAGCCGATGCGCTATTGATCGAAGCACTGGACTTGTCAGCCGACGAGGCTCTGCTGACAGGTGAAGCTGTGCCGGTGCGCAAACGCGCGGGCGCTGCGACAGAGGCCAGACCGGGGGGCGAGGATCAGCCGGTGGTCTATTCCGGCAGCCTGATCGTACGCGGCACGGGGCTGGCTTGTGTCATTGCCACTGGCCAAACCAGCGAGATCGGCCGGATCGGTACTTCGCTAGGTCAGATGGAAATCGAAACTCCGCACCTGCAACGCCAGATGCGCAATCTAGTCATCGTCTTTGCTACTGTTGGTCTTTCCGTCAGCGTGGCAGTGGTGGTGCTCTACGGGTTCTTGCGGGGCGGCTGGTTGGATGGCGTGTTGGCGGGGATAGCGGTCGGCATGTCGATGCTGCCTGAGGAATTTCCGATGGTGCTGGCCGTGTTCATGGCGATGGGGGCCTGGCGGATCTCCAAGGTGCGAGTGCTGACGCGCCGCGCCTCCGCGATTGAAACGTTGGGCGCGGCAAGCGTGCTCTGCACCGACAAGACAGGCACACTGACCGAGAACCGCATGACGATTGCCGAACTGCGCCTGCCTGATGGCACAGCGGCCAAGGCGAGCACGGCCTTGCCCGACGCGTTCCGCGAGCTGGCGGCAGCGGGAGTGATGGCTTCGGCCCCCGAACCCTTCGACCCGATGGAAAAGGCCTTTCACGCGCTAGCCAAGGCCGACTTGCGCGATGGGGAAACCTCGCCCGGCGCTGCGCGGCATCTGGTGCGCAGCTATCCCCACTCGCCTGCCCTACTAGCTATGTCGCAGGCATGGAAGGCGGGCAACGGCTGGCAGATCGCCGCCAAGGGCGCGCCCGAAGCGATGGCGTTGCTGTGCCGCCTTGACGATGCGACTCGCGCCTTGATGACGGCGCAGGTCGATCAGATGGCCAACGCAGGCCTGCGCGTGCTGGCCGTCGCCGAGGCCGCACAGCAAGGAACCTTGCCCGAAGATCCCCGCGACTTCCGCTTTCAGTTCTTGGGCCTTGTGGGCCTGGCCGACCCTCTGCGCCTCTCGGTCCCCGATGCGGTCGCGCAATGCCGCAGTGCAGGAATCCGTGTCATCATGATCACAGGTGACTACCCCGCGACGGCACAAGCCATCGCCGCCAAGGCCGGTTTGCAGGGCGACCGCGTCATTTCTGGCCCAGAACTTATCACTCTGTCGGATGCTGAACTGGCGATAGCAGTCAAGGATGTCACAATCTTCGCCCGCATCATGCCAGAACAGAAACTGAGCATTGTCGCCGCGCTGAAGGCCACCGGTGCCGTGGTCGCAATGACCGGGGACGGAGTCAACGACGCCCCCTCGCTCAAGGCCGCGCACATCGGAATTGCCATGGGCGGGCGTGGAACTGATGTCGCGCGCGAAGCCGCTTCCATCGTGCTTCTGGACGATGACTTCGGCTCCATAGTCACGACGGTTCGCCTTGGCCGTCGCATCTACGACAACCTACGCAAAGCGATGAGCTTCATCCTCGCAGTCCACGTCCCCATCGCAGGGCTGGCGTTGATGCCCCTGCTCTTCGGTATGCCGATCCTGTTTGGCCCTGTGCACATAGCCTTCCTTGAAATGGTGATCGACCCGGTCTGCTCCCTCGTCTTCGAGGCCGAGTCCGAGGAAGACGGCATCATGTCCCGCCCCCCGCGCCCGCCCGACGAGCCGCTGTTTTCCGGCCCTACGGTCGTCTGGAGCATCCTGCAAGGCTCGCTGGTGCTGGCCGTGACGGCCACGATTTTTGCATTGGCACCGGGCTATGGGCTGACAACCGATCAGGTGCGCGGGATGACCTTTGCCACCCTCGTCTTTGCCATCGTGGCGCTCATTCTGGTGGATCGTTCGCGCTCGTCGTCCATCTTCACAGCGATCACACGCCCAAACCGGGCGCTGGCAGTGGTGCTGCCCATCGTGGCCGCACTGCTAGCTCTCACACTATTCTGGCCGACCGCGCGCAACCTTTTCGGCTTTGCCGCCCTCGATTCTGCGCATCTGTTCGTGCCGCCGCTCGCAGGCCTGACGGTTCTTCTCGCGCTGGAAGTGCTCAAACCGTTCTGGCGCTGGGCAGTGAGACGCAACAAGAGGGCGGCCTTGGCTCTGACGTCCGAAAAACGCTCTGTCCACTGATCTGGCGCAGGACGCCAGTCCACACACAGGCGCATTCTATTTCAAGTTCGCCAGAGGCTGCCCCGAGCCGGACCTGATCCGCGCCAAGCCGTCATGGCCATCCAAACCCTTTTCAGAAGTGAGTTCACCATGCCGATAAGGTCCTTCCTACTGTTTTCCACCCTCTGTGTTGCTTTGTCGGGCTGCCTTGCCAGCGACGCCGAGCGTGGCCTTGCCGGGGCCGCCGGTGGTGCGGTGATCGGTGGGGCCACAGGGGGCAGTCCCTTAACGGGGGCCGTAATCGGCGGTGCGGCCGGATATTTCTGCCGTGATCTGAACGTCCCGGGCTGCCGCAACAACTGATCCCCCCCTGACCCAAAAGGAAGCCACCATGAAGGGCTATCTCGCCGATATCGAAAAGCTGACCGAAAAGAACACTGCCTTTCGGCAGGTGCTCTACACCGGGCATAACCTGCAATTGGTGTTGATGGCGCTGACCCCCGGTCAGGACATCGGCATGGAAACCCATGCCACGCATGACCAGTTCTTCCGCATCGAAAAAGGCAATGGTGAGGTGGTGATTGATGGAGTCAGCCACAAGATCAAGGGTGGCGACGGGCTGATCGTGCCTGCCGGGGCAAAGCACAATCTAGTCAACACCGGCGACGAGCTTCTGCAGCTCTACACGATCTACGGCCCGCCGAACCATGTCGACAAGCTAGTCGAAACCACCAAGGCCGAAGCTGAAAACTCACGTGAAGTTTTCGATGGCGTGGCCAGCGAATAGCGACCCTGTCTTTCTCTAAACGATTCAAGGATAACCCAAGATGCTGCGCTATGTGATCTTTGCCTGCGGGCTGCTTGTCCTGCCTGCCTCTGCGGAAACAAGCAGCCTCACCATCGCGCAAGATCGCTATCTCGCCGGCGCTTCGATCGGTTTTGAAGGACCCGCCGTGACCGATCTTTTCATGGCAGGGAACACGGTATCGGTTTCCGCACCTGTGGGTGGATCGGCCCATCTGGCCGGGCGACGGGTTTCGGTATCGGCCCCCGTGGCGGGTGATCTTTTCGCCATGGGTTACAGCATAACGGTGAAGGCAGCGATCGGGGACGATGCGTCGGTCACGGGATATGAACTGCTTCTGGCCCCCATCTCAGGCAATCTGCGGGCTGTAGGGGCCGAGGTCACGGTCGATGCGGTTGGAGGCTATGCGCTGGTGACGGGAGCCGACATCACCCTTCAAGGCGGCATCACGGGCGATGCGGTGCTGGTGGGCGAAACTATCTCCTTTGGCCCCGAGGCACGGGTTGGCGGGGCGTTGACGATCTATGCGGAAGATCCCGCAAGCGTCACTGTGCCGGAAACGGTAGCACCGGCGGCCCGAGTCAATATCGAGCAGGCCGCGCAATACGATGAGAGTGATTGGTCGGACAGGATGCCGCTGCAGGTTCCGGTCTGGCGGATCGTCACGGGTTTTCTCGCGGGTGTCCTGATCTCGGGTCTCATTTCCGCCATGGTCATCGCGATAGCCCCGCAGTCCGTGCAGAACTGGCGTATGCTGGCGCTGGCTTATCCCGGCCGCGCGATCTGGTCGGGGTTTTTGGTGACGTCGGCGCTGGCGGGGTCAGGGTTCGTCCTGATGCTCACGCTGGTGGGCATCTTTCTGCTACCGGTAATGCTGGCAGTCACGGTGCTGGCGATCTTTGCGGGTTATGCTCTGGGCTCCTACGTGCTGGGCGTCGGGCTCTGGCTCGGCATCGGTCGCCCCATGCCCATAGGCCTACCCGGTAAATTCGCGCTGGCCTGCCTTGGGGCCTTCCTCGCCGGTCTCGCATGGCTCGTGCCGGTGGCAGGGTGGTTCTTCGTGCTGGGTCTCACGATGCTTGGCATCGGCACGCTGACGGCCTTCCTACTGCCTAGCGGCTGGCTGTTGCGGCGCGACCAAGCGCGGCCTTGATCCGCCGCGCTCCTCCCTCCCTGTTTCCTGCCAATCCGGCCACGTTGGCCCTCTTCATTGCAGCCTCCGTCCTTTGCCACTTTCTATCAGATCCTCGGCGCGACTTAACGCTTAACCCGAAACACTGGATATCCCACATGTCACTCGGCACCATTCTGGCCATAATTCTGGTCATCTTCTTGCTTGGCGGGTTCAGCGGCCAGTTCGGCGGCTATGGCTATGGCTATGGGCATGGCGGCGTGGGGGTGATTGGGGCCGTCCTGATCATCGTCGTGGCCCTGATGCTGCTTGGCCGGATCTGAGGACGGCGCGCCGCGATGATCGGGCTGGGTGGTCTGGGGCCAGAGGGGCATTGTTTGGGTTCCGCTTCAATCAGAGAATGACCTATCGAAGCGCCCTCTTTCAGGAACATCCAATGCCCCCTCAGCCCTTGACCCGAGCACAGAAGAAGATGGGAATCTCTTTGGGCCAGCCACTCCAGCCCGATCACCCAGTCATTTCTGGGGCGGTGTTTCAGGTAGTGAACCTTTGGTCTCAGATCGACATGAACCTCGCATACATGCTCTGCCACATGACGCAGCACGAGCCAGAAACAGACATCGAGATTTATCTCGCCATCAAGAGCCTCAGCAAACGGCATGAAAAGCTGATCGCCATAGCGGAAAGGCTTCTGACAAAGAGCGATCACTGCCTGATCAATGCGACAATCGCGGAATTTGGTCCGAGCCAAAGGGTTCGAAACTCATTTTGCCATGGAGTGTGGGGATTGCTTCGCGATCAGCCTGACAGATGGCTGCTTATGACCGTGGAGGATGCGGCGCGATACTATTCCGCGATCATGCAGACAGCCGCTGCCGGTGGCGTTCCTGACACCACCTTGGACCAATTGAACATATATGCCTGGAAGGAACGTGATTTCGTTGAGGCTGTCGAAGAGGCCAAACTCGCTCACAACCGGATAGGTAGCCTCAATTGGGCCGTAGGACCGATGCAGAAAGACTATCTCCGTGATCGGATCCTTGAGACTGGTAACGTTCGCACCCGGTATGATCGCCTAATGGCCAGAGTGTAGCTATCACGCCGCCGGCCTGATGTTGGGCTCCATCTTCGTCTCCAGATCGGCCAGAGTGCCAAGGGCAATGCCCGGCATCATCACCCACGCCTTCCACGACCTGCTCAATGCCCGTGCTGAAATAATGGCGTCTACCCGTCTGTGACTTCCAGTTGGAAGCAACCTCAAATGGGACCAAACGTTCCCGTAACGTCCCGTGAACATGCGTGCATCGCTGTGCATGAACGTGCTATGCTACAGCATGTTGTGGTTCACAGACGGATCTCTAAGGGTGCTAAGGGCGGTTGGACCTACCTCTCCTATAGTAAGGAAGAAAAGCTCCCTCCTCTCCCGCTATGACCGCCGCAAAGCGAAGAACCGCCTTATGCGCTTTGATCGGGCCGTGTCCTTCGCTAATGCCATGGATTGGCCCCTGAACATCTCCATCACACTGACCTGGACGGCCCTCTATTCCGCTGGTGAGCACAACGAGGGCCATTGCCTTGGCCGGGATGAATGGGAGCGGGAGAAATACGTGCGAGACGAGTTGGCGAGACTTTGCCGTTCTGAAGGTGTGCCGTTCGCGGCTCTCTGGGGGAGGGACGTGGGCGCGACACTGGGTTCTCATGTTCACCTATTTATGTACTGGCCGTCATTAAAGCCCGACCGGCTCATCTTGGTCCTGGAAAGGTTGAGCGGTAGCACCGCAGCATCAACACTGAGGCCCTGCGACCCGGATGTCGTCGCGCGTCCGGTGTGCGGCGGATGGCAAATCAACAAGAACATACGTGCCAACGATCAGGCCAGTGCTCGAGACTTAGCCGTGGACATTGCGACCCAAGATGCAAAGCATCCGGCCCCACCGTCGATCACCGGCAAAGCGTTTGGAATCTCGGAGGCCTTAGGAACGGCAGCCCAAGAGCGCGCCAGGCCCATGCTGGAGGCACGTGAGACCCAATATGGGTGGCTCCCGCCAGGCCTAGGTCCAACGGTCTTGAGCGATCCGCATATCGCCGCTGCGCGAGTTTTGGTCTTCTTGCCAATTAACTTCGGGAAAATCTGTGAGGAGCCATTATGGGCGGAACTGGAAGCGGACGGCGATGGCACGACGGCAGCAAGGGCACGGCGGAAAGCTATAGGTCCATCGATGCCCGATGGATGAAGCGTGAAGGCATGCTTACCCCCGGCGCCGAACGCCGTATCACTTGGTCTCGACGTGGCGAGGTCTACGCTTCGGTCCACATCAGTGCAGAGCTGGGGCGAATGGTCCTAACTCATCGATGGAAAGACGGTGGCGGTGACTGGGCACAAGAAAGCTACCCTGTCTCTCTTACGACAACGCCATGCCACCTCGGGGGGAAGCGGCACTGGTTCTGCTGTCCTATTCCTGGGTGTGGAAAGCGCGTCGCAGTGATCTACTGCCGCGCAGTTTTTGCTTGCCGCACGTGCCACCAGCTTGCCTTCTCTTCTCAGCGTGAAGACGAAGCTGATCGATCGCGCAGAAAGGCTGATCGCATCCGAGATCGGCTTGGATGGCCCCGCGGTCTTTGGAACGGTTCCCACTGGGGCAAGCCCAAAGGCATGCATTGGAGCACCTACGAGCGCCTCAGAGCGCAGCACCGCGATCTTGAGAACATTGTGAATTGTGCATTCATCGCGCGAGTGACAGCTCTCTATCCATCAATAGGCCGGCGGCTGTCACTGCGATGAATGTCCATACCCATCTCCATTGGCCCAACCCGACGATTACGTGAGAGAGTGAGCAGGCCACGCCAGTGTATAAGAGCAACGGTGAGGTTGGCCGTGTAGACGACCATTGCGCAGAACGCAGCTAGTGACGGCTTCCGGCCCATAGCCGCCGCTCCGCATCAAAACAGTCAACGACGGCTTTAAGAACATCTACTGCTGCCGCTGAAACCGTGGCAGTTGACCAGCGGCAGGCCCGGTCAGTCTTTTGGCGGTGTCAGCGTGTCGTCACCCGCGGTCTTGTGCATGTACGCGGGCAAAATCTCAGGCTTCTTCTCTGGCGAAAGCGGCGAGACGGAAAACGTGTCGCCATTTCGCGCGATGATCCGGTGCGGAGATTGAAACCATCCGCCAGTTGCGCGCCGCCCTCGGCGCGCGGGACGTGGATCCGGCTGTACAGCAACATACAATGGTCGCTCAACACCGCCACCCCTGTGCTACGCGAATTCTAATCTTACGATGTCCGCAACTATAAAGATTTAGTGGCGACCTTCGCGGAAATGATCGCCCTGCGCCGCCACTCCTCGATGCCCTTCTCATCCCACGTGCCCGATATTGGCGGGACCGTGCGAATCCGAGTACCCGATTTCATCGTTACGAACTTCGCAGTTCTGGGCGGCATCGCCCGCGCCGTGCGCTTCATCGGGGCGTGCGACGCGATGGGCTTGGAGAAGCAGCGGGCTACGCCGGTGATCGGCTTCACCGGCCCGGCGGGGGGCCGCGCGCCGCGCTCGGCATCGGGCCGGGGCTGGCACGGCTGTCCTGCGGGCTGGAGGATGCCGCCGAACTGATCGCCGACGTGCGGCCGACGATCGACGCTGCATGAACACGGTTTCATGATGACGACGCAGGAGCTTTCGTCTAGCTTTGAGTCCAAGTCGGCCCAGTGGGAACCAAGTCCGAGCTGGTAAGGGGGGTGAGACATGAAAAAGAAATTTTTCGCCGTAGCGGCGTTGTGCGCAGGGCTCGCCAGTGCCGCGGGAGCGGCAACCATCGATTTCGATGCTGCTAACACTGGTGTCATCCCGCCCTCGACCTCGCTGACAGAGGACGGGTTCAACTTCAGCGTGTTTTCCGGCGGCGCTTGGGGTATCGACGGCGGCGGCGACACGGGCAACGCTCTATGGATCGGCAACTTCAATCCTATCGCGCTCACCGACCGGCTGGTGATCTCGCGGGTCGGCGGCGGATGGTTCAGCTTCGACGGACTCAGCTACCGGTCAGGCGGCGACACCAGCGACGGCATCAACCTGGTCGGTCGGAACGGCGGCTTGGACATATTCAGCCTGTCGCTTTCGGCGAGCTCGTCGATCTGGTTGTCGTTGCCCGGCCAGTCTGCGCTGCTCGACGAGATCTGGCTGGTCGGCGCCTCAATCGGGTCCGCAGCCTTGGTCACTGACAACTATGTCCTGACGCCCGACGTCGCGGTCGTCCCCCTTCCGGCCGGAGCGTTGCTCCTGATCAGCGGGCTCGGACTTCTGGCGCTTGCACGGCGCCGCACGGTCTGAGTCTTCCCGGCTCTTGGCATACAGGTGATCGGGCACCATAGCCGCAAGGCCCGCTTCTTCTCCACTATCGAACTGGTCAACGCCCTCGAACAGTAAAAGGTTAAAGGCAGAGCTGGGGAGATTGCAGAAAGCCTGACCAAGCTCGACCTCGTGATCCTCGACGAGATCGGATGCATGCCGTTCAGCGCCTCCGGCGGGGCGCAACTGTTTCATATGCTCAGCAAGCTCTGCGAGCCCACCAGCATCGCTATCACCACCAACCTCAGCTTCAGCGAATGGGCCACAGTCTTTGGCGACGTCAAGATGACTACGGCCCTGCTCGACCACCTCACTCACCGCTGCTACTCCCTGGAAACAGGAAACGACACCTTCCGTTTCAAGGCAAGTTCAGTTGCAGCGACTTTACGGTGGCTTCGCAGCCACTACTCCATATTGGTGCATCGAAAGGCGCATGGTCTGCGTGGCACTAGGCCGGCACGCCAAGCAGCAGCTAGGTCGTGTCCGTGAAGCGCGCCTTTCGGATGCAGTCGAGCAGGGCTATCTGACGCCCTGCTTAACGTATTGAGGCCAGAGAGGGCTGGTCCAGCCCGAGCCGTGCTGGTGTTGCTACTAGGGGCAGAGACCTCGGTCATTCGAATTGCGTGCCGAAAACCTCGGTCACGGCAAAGCGCGTCACGTCGATCAACCCCTTGTCCGAGATCCTGAGTTCCGGGATCACCACAAGGGCCAGCAAGGAATGCTGCATGTATGCATTGTTGAGCGTGCAGCCGCAGTCCGCCATGGCCGCGACCAGCGCCTGCGCCTTGTCCGCCACTTCGCGCGCGGGGCGGTCAGACATCAGCCCGGCGATGGGAAGCTCGACCAGAGCGATCTCTTGCCCCTCCCGCCAGATCGCCACACCGCCGCCGACCTCGGCCAGACGGTTCGTGGCAAGCGTCATCTGGTCTCGGCAGGTGCCCACGACGATGATGTGGTGGCTGTCATGCGCGACGCTGGACGCCATCGCCATGCGGCCCCGGTAACCGAAGCCCGAGACGAAGGCGTTGACCACCTGCCCCGTGGCGCGGTGACGTTCCACCAGCGCAATCTGGGCCACGTCGCCCTGCGCCTCTACCAACCCGTCGGTGACGGCGAGATCGGCGGTCAGGGCCTTGGTGGGCGCCTGATTTTCCACCACGCCGATCACGCGGGCCGTCATGCGCTCTGCCCCGTCGGGCGCGGGGATGGCGAAATCCTGCGCGGTCAGGCGTCGCGCCAGATGCACCGTTGCTCGCGCCGAGGTGGGCCACGGATAGTGCGGGCAGGTCACAGTAAGGTGCCCGGCCTCGGCCACCTTCACACCGCGGGCGAAGACCATGTCGATGGGAAGGCTGCGCAGGTCGGATGTAAGGATCATGTCGGCGCGCCTGCCGGGGGCGATGGAGCCCAGTTCGCGCTCCAGCCCGAAATGGGTGGCGGTGTTGATCGTGGCCATCTGGATCGCGATGAGGGGGTCGCAGCCGCAGGCGATGGCGTGGCGGACGACGCGGTTCATGTGCCCCTCGTGCACCAGCGTGCCGGAATGGCAGTCATCGGTGCAGAGGAGGAAGTTGCGAGGATCGAGCCCCTTTTCCGTGATCGCCGTGATCTGGCTTTCCACATCGTACCAAGCGGAGCCGAGACGCAGCATGGACCGCATGCCCTGGCGTACGCGGTCGATCGCATCCTGTTCCCGCGTGCCTTCGTGGTCATCTGACGGGCCGCCCGCGACATAGGCATGGAAGGGAATACCCCGATCGGGGCTGGCATAGTGACCTCCGACCGTCTTGCCCGCCCGCATGGTGGCAGCGATCTCTTCCAGCATCTGCTGGCTGCCGTTGATGACGCCGGGATAGTTCATCATCTCGCCCAGACCGATGATCCCGGGCCAGCGCATGGCCTCGGCTACGTCGTCGGGGCCGATCTCGTATCCCGTCGTCTCCAGCCCCGGGGCGGAGGGCGCGCAAGACGGCATCTGGGTGAAGATGTTGACGGGCTGCATTAGTGCCTCGTCATGCATCATCCGCACCCCGGCCAGACCGAGCACATTGGCAATCTCGTGCGGGTCATGGAACATGGTCGTCGTGCCATGGGGGATCACGGCGGCGGCGAACTCGGCAGGCGTCAGCATGCCGGATTCGATGTGCATGTGACCGTCGCATAAACCCGGGATCAGGAACCTTCCGTCGGCCTCCATCACCTGCGTGTCAGGCCCGATGCAATGGCTGGCATCCGGGCCTACATAGGCAAAGCGCCCTTCAGCCACGGCCACCTGCCAGCCGGGCAAGATCTCGCGGCTTTGCACATTCACGAGCGTGCCACCACGGATGACGAGATCGGCCGCGGCACGGCCTGCGGCCACGGCGACAAGACGGGGGGCGCAATCGGCCCAAGAGAGAATAGGTATTTGGTCCATTGGGGCATTGCGCCTCAGGCTTGGGGCAGTTGCAAGACCCCTGTTCTGCTCCGATCGGGAAAAACCGCAATCCCTGCGCCATTCGTCGGAGACACCAGCCGACTGTCTCCTTGAAAGCCGATGTTCAGCCCAAAGTTACCGCTTGATTCAGTATTGCCCCGTACTGCGGCTTTCCCAAAAGCGGCCACACACGCTCACGCCAACTCACGATGAACTCGTTCAATCTGATCCACGCAAGTCATAGCCAAAGAGTTTGTTTGACGCGAAACTGATCGTCAGCAATAAGTGCCCTGCTGTGTCCTTCGTAACGTCGATGTTGGTTGTTCCACTCAGATGTCTAAGGGGCCGCAATGGTCACAGTCCTCGCGTTCGTTACGGTTTCCGAAGATGCTCCTGACGCTCTGGCTGCCTACTTCAGTGTTACAGATCCGCTGCTTAAGCGAGCGGGAGCACGTATCATCAAGCGTTTTGCAGTGAATGATGTCGTCGTCGGCACTCACCCTTCCCAAACGGTCGTAATGGTCGAATACCCATCGAGAGAGGCGGTCGATTCCGTTTTCAAAAGCCCGGAATACGCTGCGGTCAAGGCGACGCGGGATCGGGCATTCAGCACTTATGCGATTACGATCGTCGATGACCTCTCGTCGACGATTTCAGTCGAGCAATCGAGCCAATAGGGCGACAGCATCATTTAGATCCGGAAGGCTGCGAGCGCGAAGAGCCGGTTGTGCAGAAACAGGCCTTTTCACTCCGACTCTCGAGCCGAAGCGCCTTCCGTCCGCTTCCCGCCCCAAGCCGACGGTAAAGCCTGGTGACGCGGCGGGTGAAGGTCTCTGTCTCTTGGGTGGCACTGCCACCTGAGCGTGAGGCAGCCCTGGCAAGGTCTTCCTGACCTTGCCAGGGCTTTGCTGACAGGGGTCAGGCCACAGTCCATTTGCTCCAGTTCAGGTAGTCGGTCGCAAAGCGATCCAGCAGGTCATCGGTCACGTTCGGCATGACAATCGCATGGGCCAGGCCCTTGCTGGCGGCCAGCTGATAGCGGGTCACGATGTCGGGTGCTGGTTCGTCGAAGACCACGGTCAAGGAATGCGGGTTGCACAGGACCGGCCTGCCACTGGCGCGCAGGCGGTCTGCCAGCGCCTGGGCCCGAAGCGAACAATCCAGCGCATCATGGGCATAGCCGCCGTAGCCGTGTCCGAACAGCCGCGCCCAGATCGACAGCACTGCATGGCCGTTTCGCGACCCCATCAGCGTGGTGTCGTTCGACTTGAGATAGGCGACCGCGCGCGCGATCCGGTCGACATGGACGCGCCGTGCGACCAGCACGCCGCAGGGCATCGGGGTGCCGATCATCTTGTGGCCCGAGGTCGAGATGCTGTCGATCGCCATCTCGAACGACGGGCGGACGCTGTCCGGCGCGCCCTTGAGAAAGGGAACCACCATGGCGTTCAAGGCCCCGTCCACATGCACATAGCGGCGGTCGCGACCAAGGCCCGCCGCGTCCAGCACGGCCAGCGCGCCGGCGATGTCGTCATGCGCGCCCTTCATCGTGGTGCCGCAGTTCAGGGCCAGGATCACCGGCCGCCCCTGCAGACCTGCAACCGCCGCTTCCAATGCGGCAAGGTCGATCTCGCCGGCCGGGTTCGACGCAACCTCTACCGCTTCGACCCGCTGGATGCGTGCGGCCTTGGGGATCGAGTAATGCGCGTCGGCGCTGTGGAGGAGGACGGCATCGGGCAGGGCCTCACGGCCGAGATAAATGCCCCAGATGTTGCCTTCGGTGCCGCTGGCGCCGATCGTGCCCCAGTACTCCTCCAGGTTCAGGCAGCCCCAAAGCCGCATCAGCCAGGCGACGGCCTCGCGTTCAAGGGCGCAGACTTCTGACGCGTAATGCGAACCGACGTAGGGGTCGCCAAGGTTGTTGATCAGAAACTGTTGCAGGGTGGCCGGCACGCCCGGCCCGAAGGCCAGATTGTAAGGGTAGCCAAGGTGGGTCTGGTGCGCGGCGCGCATCCGCTTTTCGGTCTGGACCAGACGGTCCATCAGCTCGTCGTTCAGGGAACGGTGCAGGGACGGGCCCCGCGGAAAGGCATGGGTCATGGGAAATCCTCCGGACGGTTCAGGAAAGGGATCGGGGCAGAAGCCCTCTGCCCCGAAAACCGGGCACGCGATCAGTTGACCAGCTTGGCCGTCTCTTCGCGGGCGGACTTGTCGCAGATAAGGAAGCGCGACCGGTTGGTGTGGGAATTGATGGACGTGCGCTGCCCGGCCCTGGCATCCGCTTCGGCGTGCATCTGGTCCATGCAGCCGTTGACTTTGGCCTGGTAGGCGCTGCGCAGGGCCGCGCAGTCCACCGAGGCATCGGCGAGCGGACCCACAAGCGGGCAGGCATCGGCAGGCGTGGCCGTGGTTTCGGCGAGGGCCGACCCGGAAAAGGTGACCAGCAAGAGAAGGGAAAAGGAAGAGAGCGTCTTCATGGCAATGACCTATGGAAATGGGTGGGTGCCTTGCGGCTGTCGTCGCCCCGGACGGTGGCCGTCAAAGCCACGATCCGGACCGCAAGCCCAGCATCGTGCCGGTGCCGTGATCGCAGTGTGAAGGCAGCGGGAATTCTTGCGGAACCGGGCGGTTCACGCTGGGGTCACGCCTGTCTCACAGTCCCCGACGGAAGCTGAGCGGGTGCCGCAATTCACGGTGCACCGCCGACACCCGTCATTTCCGGAGACATTTTCATGACCCCCACCGACGCGGCGCAGGTCGCAGCTTTTTTGACCGCCCCGACTGCGGCGGTCGCCGATCATTTCAGCACAAGCGGGCCTTGGCCGTCTGCCGGGGTCTGGTCGATTTCGGCGCCTTGGGTGGGCGCAGTCGGTCCGGGTCGGGTCACTGGCCTGCCCCCCAAAGCGGAGTGAGGCCGATGCTAATCGCGACCAGCCTTGCCGCACTGCTGAGCGGATTTGGGATTGGCGTGGGCCTGGTCCTTTCGGTCGGCCCGCAGAACCTGCACCTGATCCGCGCCGGGGCGAGGACCGGCCGGGGCTGGGTCACGGCGACGGTTGGTTACAGTTCAGAGATCGTGATCTTCGTTGCTGCCGTCACCTGGCTGGCGGCGATCCTGCGCCTAGCGCCAGCGATGTCCACCTGGCTGTATGCCCTGGGGATTGCCTTCCTGATCTGGAGCGCCTTGCGCACCTTGCGCCACCGGAACCGCGCCTTGGGCGGCTTTGTCAGGGACGGCACCGGGCCGTCCTTGCGAGGCGAGGTTCTGGGCATGCTGTCGGTCACCTGGCTTAACCCGCTGGTCTATCTGGAGGTCGGCCTTGTTGCCGGCACTTTGGCCATCCGTCAGGACGGCGGCGCTGAGACTGCCTTTGCTGCGGGCTTTCTGACCGCCTCGGCGCTTCGGTTCTACGGCTGGGCGACGGTTGGCCAGCGCATTGGGCCCTGGTTGGGGCAGGGCGACCGGATGGTCTGGTTCAACATCGGGTCGGGGATGGTCTTGCTTTGTCTTGCCGCAGGCATGGCCTGGCACGGGCCCGGACCGGTCTGACGCAGCACGCGGGGCCGGTCCGGCCCTGAATTTTTCTTCACCCCCCTTTTTTTGCAGGAGCGCTTTTCATGACGAATTCAAACCCTTCGCGGCCCCCGGCCCTTGCCGCCACCTTTGTCGCTGCCGCCCCCGGCTATTTCGAGAAACGGGGCCTGAAACGCCATGCTGGCGTCTGGTCGCTGTGGGCGCTGGGGGTGGGCGCGGTCATCTCAGGGCATTTCTCGGGATGGAACCTGGGCCTCGCCGTGGGCGGCTGGGGGGGCATGCTGGTGGCCGCCGCGATCATGGCGGTGATGTTCCTTGCGCTGTCGTTCTGCATCGCCGAGATGAGCACCGCCTTGCCGCTGAACGGTGGGTCCTACCCCTTTGCGCGCTTTGCGCTGGGGCCGTTCTGGGGCTTTGTTTCGGGCATCTGCGAGCATATCGAGTATGTGCTGACCCCGGCGGTCATCTGCTATTTCATCGGCGCCTATCTGGGGGCAATCTTCGGCCCTGCGGTCCCTGAGCCCGTCTGGTGGATCGGGACCTACGCCGTCTTTCTGGCGCTGAACATGGTTGGCGTGGCGCTGACCTTCCGGATCACGCTGGTGGTCACGCTGGCATCGCTTGGCGTGCTTCTGTTTTTCTGCCTCGTGGCCTTGCCGCAGGTGGACTTTGCCCGCTGGGCCTTGAACATCGCCGCTGACGGGTCTGAGCTGCCGGAGGGGCAGGGCGCCTTCCTGCCGATGGGCTGGGCCGGGGTTCTGGCCGCGCTGCCCTTTGCGGTCTGGCTGTATCTTGCCATCGAGGAGACCCCGCTTGCGGCGGAGGAGTCGGTCGACCCGGTCCGCGACATGCCAAAGGGCATCCTTCTGGCGCTGGTCACGCTGATCCTGACCGCGTTCCTGATCGTCGCGATCAACCCGGCGGTCGAAGGCGTTGGTGCCCATGCCCTGGCGCAATCGGGCGAGCCGGTGCTGGACGGGTTCCGCGCCATCTTTGGCGGGGCAAGTGCGGATATCCTGGGGCTGATCGCCCTGTCGGGGCTGGTGGCCAGCTTTCACGCCATCCTTTTTGCGCAGGGCCGGCAGATCTTTGCGCTGTCCCGCGCGGGCTACCTGCCCGCAGGCCTGTCCCTGACCCATGGCAGCCGCCAGACCCCGGTCGTGGCGATGCTGGCGGGATCGGGTCTTGGCCTTGCCATCATGCTGGTCCTGCGGGCGAGCCTTGGGGCGGCCGAGGCCGGTGCGCTGATCGGTTCGGTTTTGCTGAACATGGCGGTCTTCGCGGCGATGCTGTCCTACCTGTCGCGGGCAGCGGCGTTTCTGGTGCTGCGGCGCGACTATCCGCGCCTGCCGCGCCCCTTTGCCAGCCCGCTTGGCCGCTTTGGCGGGTGGCTGACCATCGCGATCTGCGCCGTCACCCTTGTGTGTCAGGTTCAGGACCCGCGCTTTTTGCAAGGCTCGTTCTGGGTGGTCATCTGGCTTGTGCTTGCCATCGCCTACTATGTCGGGGTGGCCCGGCACCGGTTGATCCTGACCCCGGACGAGGCCGCGGCCCGCACGGCGGCCCAGCTTGCAGCCCAGCGGGTGGCAGCATGAGCCCGAATTTGGCAACCGCCCTGGCGCTTTTGGCTGCACTGGCCTGGGGCACCGGCAATGTCGCGCAGAAGACCATCCTTGAGCATTTGGACGGGTTTGCCGCGACCGGCATCACCGCGCTTGTCGGCGTGGTGGTGCTGCTGCCGCTTTTGCGGCGGGAAGCGCGGGCCGATCTGCCCCCGGTCAGGGGATCCCTGCCGTTGCTTCTGGCAATCTCGCTTCTCTTTACCCTGGCCAGCGCCGTCATGCAGTTCGGCTATGGGCTGACCACGGTCACCAATGCCGGGTTTCTGGTGAACACGGCGGCCGTGCTGACCCCGGTTCTGGCCTGGCTTCTCCTGTCGCAGCGACCACATCCGGCGATCTGGCCTGCCAGCCTGTCGGCGCTGACGGGGGTGTTCCTTATGTCCGGGGCAGGCTGGTCCGGCCTCAGCACGGGCGATATGCTGGCGCTGGCGTCGGCCGGATGCTTTGCGGTCTGGACCCTTGCCGTCGGCGCGTATGTCACGCAGTTTCGCCGACCGGTCCTGATGACGGTCGTGCAACTGGCGGTCAGCGGTGTCCTTTGCATTGGCCTGGGTGCTGCCAGCCATGGCCTGCCGACCGCAGGGGCCGTGGCTGCCGCTTTGCCCGAGATCCTGTTCATGGGGCTGGTGTCCAAGGGTCTGGCCTATGTGCTGATGGCAATCGCGCAGCAGCACATCTCGGCCACTTGCGTGGCCATTCTGGTCAGTGCTGAGGCTGTCTTTGGTGCGCTTATTGCCGCGGCGGTTCTGGGCGAAACCCTGGACCTTTTGCGTGGCATCGGAAGCCTGTGCATCTTGATTGGCGTGATAGTCGCGGCGCGCATCCCGCCGCTCTTGCCGGAAAGCCGGGTTCCTGCGCAAGCCGCGCAACCATGATGTGAAACTTTGCTGATTGTTCGGAAAGCGGATACATCCCTTGTTGAAAGAGCGATTGCCAATGTGCAAGCTGCCCTTGGGTCACGGGTCCAAGGCAGGCGTGAATGGCGCGATTTCAGGTCGACCTTTTGGGAAGCTGCCGGGCCGTCCGGCTTTCCGATGGCCAGGAAGTCGCCTTTCGCACCCGCAAGACGCGATGCCTGCTGGGGCTTCTGCTCTTGAGCCCGAACGCACGAATGAACCGCGAACAGCTAGCCTCGCTTTTATGGGACCCGGCCCCCGAGGAGCTTGCGCGAAGCAGCTTGCGCCAATCGCTGAAGGAGTTGCGGGGGGTGCTGGACCCCGATGGTGACGTGCTGGAGACCGACCGGTTCACCGTGGGTCTGCGCGGTGAAGAGTTTGCGGTTGACGTCCTGCGCCTGCGGGGGCTGGTCGCGTCGGCGGCCAGTGATCAAAAGGCGCTCCTTGCCGCGGCTGCCCTGTGGCAGGGTGAGCTTTTCGGGACCACCCAGCCGAACGCGCCGGTGTTCGAGGCCTGGCTGCAGATCGAACGGTCGAATTTGCGGTCGACCCTGACCATGGCGCTGACCGACCATCTGGAGCGGCTGATCGGTCAGGGCAACTTCACTGACACCAGTGTTGCCGAGGAACTGGTGCGGATCGAACCCAGCCACGAGCTTGCCCACCAGTATCTGATGCGCTTTCACGCGTTGCGGGGGGACCAGTCGGCGGCCCTGCGCCAGTATGCGCAGCTTGAAAAGGCCCTGGCGGACGAGCTTGACAGCGAACCGAGCGAAGCTTCGAATGCCCTCCTGGTCGCCATCAAGGCCGGGGAAGTTTCGCTGCAACGCAGCCCGCCGCCCGCGCTGGCGATGACCGAGACGGTCCGCACCGGCCCGCCCCGGATCACGATCCGGCCCCCCCTGACGCGCTACCCTGACCACAGCAAGGACTATCTGGGCGAGGGCTTTGCCTATCTTGCAAAGTCCTGCCTGTCGCGCTTTCGCTGTTGGATCGTCATCCCTTGGCCTGCCACGGGCTATGACTCGGCCAGTGCGGTGGATTTCTCGGCCGTGGGGCGGGCCGTCGATGCCGATTTCGCGGTGGACTGCGTCTTGGACTGGCGCGGGGCCACGGGCAAGCTGTTTGTTTCGCTGATCGATTGCCGCGATGGGTCCGAGGTCTGGTCCAACCTTTTCCCGGTTGCCGAGGACGAGTTGCAGGCGATCAGTTCCTCGGTTGCGGGGGCCGTCGCGGCAAGCCTGGCCAGCCAGGTGAATCATATCACGCTGTTGCGCCATGCCCGCAGCGCACCCGGCAACCCTGTGGCCTATGACCTTTGGTTGCGCGGGCACCAGCTGTCGCGCCTGTGGACGACCGAAGCGGACACCCAGGCCGAAGCGCTTTTCAGGCAGGCACTTGCGCTTGACCAGGGCCTTGCCGCAAGCCACGTCAGCCTGGCGCAGATCCTGATGAGCCGCAGCCAGCTTCGCCCCGGCTATGCGAATGTCAAGCAAGACCGCGAAGAGGCCTTTCGCCATGCCCAGGATGCCCTTGCCCTCGACCCTTACGATGCGCGCTGCCACAACAGCGTTGCCTGGGGCTGGCTGATCGCGAAGTCGCCCGAGCGGGCAAACTCGCACTTCCGCATGGCTCTGGACATCAACCCGAATGACTCGGAAACGCTGATGTCCGTCGCCTGCGGGCTTGCCTTCCTTGGGCATATTGAGGACGCGCAAAGCCTTGCCATCCAGGCGGTTCAGCTGAACCCGATCTACCCGGAGTATTATTCGGACTATCTGGCACTGATCGCTTTCATGCGCGGCGATTTCCGCGCGGCCATCACGGCGGTCGAGAAATGCAGCGAAGGGTTCCCCGACCGCTCGGCCATAGCCGCCGCTGCCTGGGGCCAGCTGAACCGTCCGGCCGAGGCGAGCGCGGCCTATCATTCCTTCGCCACGCTGGCGACATCGCTTTGGGAAGGCCCCCGGCCTGCCGATGCCGACAGGCTGGAGGACTGGATTGCGGATGTCCTGCCGATTTATTGGCCACCGGGCCGTCAGCGGTTTGTCGAGGGCCTTCGGCTGGCGCGGGAAAGCAATGCGCAAACCTCAAGCGGGTGACCGCTACCGGCACCTGCGCATGAAGTAGCGCGCCATGAACACCGGCAACCTGGCGTCGCCTTGGCCGTAGCCTTGCTCGTCCAGGATCTGGTTTGCTGCAAAGCCGTCCAGGTTGCCTTTCCACGGAACCCGGACATGCATTAGGGTCTCGGTGTCATAAACCGGCTTCAGGGTCAGGCTTGCCGGAAACGGGCTGGCCTCGGCGGCGCCGAGGACCCTGTATTCATAGCCCGCGGCGGCAAGCCAGGCCCCGGGGTCGGCCTTGAAGGCCATCCACTCGGACCCCGGGCTTTCATCGCCAACGCTTCTGCTCAGCTTCATGATCTTTTCGCCCGTGAGGCGCTGTTCGCTTAGGGTGCCGCCCTTCAAATAGAAAAATCCAGTCAATGCATGTCCCTCCAAGTCTTCGGCGCTGGATGTCAGCGTCCGTGGACCCACTCTTTCCGCCCTGCGTGAAGCCAGCGTGAAAAGCAAAAGGTGCTGGGGAATCTGCGCTTGATCGCCTTGCGGGCGAGGCGTCCAATGTCGGGCATGCAAAGCAGCCAGACCGATATCATCGCGCAATTGACCCGTGCCCTGGCGCAGGACTTTCAACTGCGGCCATTGGAAGATCCGGACCGGCCGGTCTTTCTTGCCATCGCATGGCCTGCGCATGAGGGGGTCACCGGCTTGAAGCCGCGCCTTCCAGCGGGGCGAGGCCTGACCCCGCGGCAGGCGCTTGTCGCCGCTGGGGCCGAGGCGCTGGAACTGCGCGCAAGCCTTGCGCAGAACCACCTGTCCGCCTTGGCCTACCTGCCGCGCGAGGACGGGCTGGCCATCGTGTCGGGGCGTGACCTGCAGACCGGCCGGGCCGTGCCGACGCTGGCACAAGCCGTCTGGCTGGACTGTGCGGCCGTTCTTGGCGAACCTCTGGTTGCTGACGCAACCTCGACCGGTTGCGCCGTGGGGCGAACCCGGCTGGAGGCCACCGAAACCGCCCTGTGGGAATGTATCGAGCGGGATGCCCTGGCGCTCTGGTGGCACGGCGGGTTGCCCGCCTGCAGCCTGCCGCTGGAAGAGATCGACCGCCTGCATCCAAGGCTGACCTGGTGGCTGGATGGGCGCGACCGGGTGACCCGGCTTCTGGACCTGACGACCGATATCGGCCTACCGGTCGTGGCAGCGGTGTCCAGTGATCGGAATGGCCGCCACGTCGCGCTTGGCACGGCCGCGCGGCCTGAAAGGGCTGCTGCAACTTTGGCCGCCGTGACCGAAATGGTGCAGACCGAAGCTGCGATGGATGAGGCCAGCGAGGCCGGCGACCCGGAGTTTCTGGCCTGGACCGACGCCGCCTCAACCGATCTGCAAGCGCAATTCCGGGTCCAGGCCCAGGCGCGCCCTGCGCTGCCCGGCAACCTGCTTCGGCGGCTGGCTGACCTTGGCCTTGCCGCGTTTGCGGTGGACCTGACGCTTGCGGGCGATCCTTTGCCCAGCATGCGGGTTCTAGTGCCGGGCCTTTGCGCGATGGGGGGGCGCATCGATACCCCGCGCTTCCACCGGCTTTGCCCGTCAAGCCAGACGCCTTCTTTCCCCGAACCCTATTAGAAAAGAAGCCAGCCATGTGCGCCTTCCAGATTTCGCACGACCTTGAAGACGGGACCGAGGCCCCATCGGCCAGTGGCGGCAGGGTCCCCCCGCGGTCATCCTATTCCTATCTGTTCCCCGACCTTGCCGACGCCCCGGACGCCGGATGCTTCCGGGGCACCGATGACATCGGCACGATCCAGCGGTTGAAGGAGTTTGAACGGGCCTTCGATCCGGGCAATCCGCTGTTTGCGCCGCCCGCTCTGACGTTCGATCTTCCGGCGGCTTATACGTATTTCGGCCAGTTCCTGAACCACGACATCTCGGCCCCGGTCGGCGGGCTGTTGCAGAACCTGGGCCAGGTGCCGCCGGTGGGGATCATCGGCACGATCGATCCCGCGGGCCTTGGCAAGGACTGGCGCGCCGATGTCGCCACGATCCTGCAGCATTTCATGAACGAACATGCCCGCCCGCTGTCCCTGGCCAGCCTGTACGGCGACGGCCCCGGCAGCGACGATCGTGCGGTGCGGGCTCTCTACCAGCCGGACGGCAGCTTTCAGCTGGCAAAGGTCTTCCCGGTCCCGCCCGAGATCCTTGGGGAAACGACGAAGCTTCCTGAAAACGCCTTTGACCACGCCAAGGATGCCCCCGACCTTCTGCGCCAGGGCCCACTGCCGCTGATTGCCGACCGGCGCAATGACGGGAACCTGATCCTCAGTCAGCTGCACCTCGCCTTCCTTCTGTTCCACAACAAGGCGGTGAAGAAACTGACGACGCCGGGAGCCAGCCCTAAGGACGTGTTCACCAAGGCGCGCGATCTGGTGACGAAGCATTATCACTGGCTGATCCTGAACGATTTTCTGCCAGCGATCCTTTCAAAGTCAGTGCAGGCAAAGCCCTTGTCGGACTGGACGCCACGTCCGCTGCCCCCCTGGACAGTGCCGATGGAATTCACCACGGCGGCCTTCCGTTTCGGCCATTCGATGGTCGGGCGCAGCTATGACTACAACGCCAATTTCGGGCGGGAGAACAAGCTGGCGGATCGGGCCACCCTGGCGCAGCTGTTCAGCTTCACCTCGGCCCGCCAGATGGGCGACCCCCGGGGCAGGATCCCGCAGCTGCCCGACCATTGGGTGATCGACTGGGACCGGATGACGCGCAGCGACGCCCCCGCCAACCCCAAGGCTGCGTCAGGCCGCGCGGAACGCATCGACCTTGACTTTGCCCTAGCTATGCTGAACGAGGCAGGCGACGCGCGGATTACCGCACACGGATCGATCTTCTTTCGCAACCTTCTGCGCGGCTTTCACCGCCGGGTCCCCTTTGGCCAAAAGCTTGCCGAGGCCTGCGGCGTGCCGCGTCTATCGCGGGAGCAGATCAAGGCCGCCATGCCGCAGCGCCGCCCGCCCAAGGGCCCATACACCAGCCCTGCCGCTGCTGCAGAGTCTCTGGGTATCCTCGACGAGACCCCGGCCTGGCTTTACTTCCTATGTGAGGCACAGGTGCTGGAAGGTGGAACTCGCGTCGGGCCGACCGCCAGCCATATAATTGCCGATACCATCTTGAGCCTGATGATTGAGCAATCTTCAGCAGTCCTGTCGAACGGGGGCGCTGCCTGGCACCCGCGCGACAGCCTGCTGAAGGCTCCGTCCGACAAGCCGCTGGACAACCTCCGCTCCCTTCTGCTTTCCGCAAGCGATGGTCCCCGGTCAACCTGACACCCTACGCGACCGCACATCCTTAGAAGGTGCCATCGATCAGCAAGAGCCGAACTCTTGGATGGCGCGCAATAGCCCGGCCGATCAGCTTTCTCGTCGCGTACAGCCTTTGCAGTCCACCCGCGCAATGACCGCTTTCCGCCCAATTCGACGTCGGACCCGCTCGCAGCCCATAACGGTCGGTCAGTTGAAGTTCGACCCCGAGGTCATGTATTTCGGAACAGTCGCTTGTGCTTAGCTTCGAAAACTCGGGCAGACACTCATGCGTAGACCCTGCACCTTAACTTAGATTAGCCTCGATAGCAGGGTCACTTGACAGAACGAACGCCAACCGGATCAAAAAATGCGGAAGCTCATCGCCTGGAACATAATGACTTTGGACGGATACTTCGAAGGTCGTGAACCGTGGCAACTAGACATGCATGGAACGGTCTGGGGCTCGGAGTTGGAAGATTTCTCTCTTAAGTTGGGCGAGGAAATCGGCACACTCCTATTTGGAAGGCGTACCTATGAGGGAATGCGAGACTATTGGACGAAGGAAAAGGGACCGATCGCTGACATGATGAACGGCCTCAATAAGGCCGTTGTATCCCGCTCTTTGGAGTCGGTCGACTGGAACAACAGCAGGCTCTTGCGGGGCGAGGCTGCTGAGACTGTCAGAAAACTCAAACAGGAGGACAGTCGCAACGTCTTTGTGTTTGGTAGTGCCAACCTGCTTTCAACGCTAATGGCAGAGAATCTCGTAGATGAGCTTCGGCTATGCCTTGCGCCCGTAGTGTGGGGCGAAGGCACGCCACTGTTCAAGCCGGAAGGTGGCAGAGCACACTTCACTCTTCGAGAGTGCCGGTCCCTAAGAACTGGAGGACTTGTGCTTTTCTACGAGCGAAAGGCAACTTGAAGAACCAAGGCGCTGGGGCAAACGGCTTATGCCTTGGCTGCAGCGCAGGCATGAAAGCCATCTGCTCGAGGTTCCGGTGGACCCACTGCAGGCAAGAATGCGTCCCGGTCGAAACACACTTTCTTAGCAAGGATACAGGCACGTTGTTCGTCAGGTCCCAGGATGAAGCCGTCAGGGGCCGGTCAATTGTCTGGAAGACTCCATCGCCGGATCCACAAAAGCCACCGCTCAAGGGGTGACGTCAAAAAGGTCGCAATTGAGTGGGGGATGCGGACCAACCTGCCGTTGACCGCCCTGGATGCCCACTTTATTCTCATGCTGTCTGAAACAGGATAGGTCCGGGAAGGTTGGCCCGGCCCTCGCGAACTGCGGGTCCTTCCGCTGCAAGGCAGCGGCCCAAGACTATCAAGGCGTCTGCGTGGTGCAGATGCCTAGTAGAAAGGGCATGACATGAAACCCAGAATTACCGTTCTGACACTTGGCGTAAGCGATCTCGAGCGGTCGCTCTCCTTCTATCGCGACGGACTTTCGCTGCCAACAAAGGGCATTATCGGGAAGGAGTTTGAGCATGGTGCAGTGGCGTTCTTCGACCTATCAGGCGGGTTGAAGCTCGCCCTCTGGGCGCAGGCGGACATTGCCCACGACACCGGATTACCACTGCGACCTGTCAGCGCAACCGCCGTTACCATCGGGCACAACGTGACTCGGCGGGAGGAAGTCGCCCAGATCATGGATGCCGCAAAGCGAGCGGGCGCAGAGATCGTCAAACCCGCGCAGGACACATTCTGGGGCGGCCATGCGGGCTATTTCCTCGACCCTGACGGACATCTGTGGGAGATTGTCTGGAACCCCAACCTAGTTCCGCAGGAGGATTGAACCGTCTTCCGGAAGCCGCTGCCCCCTCGCCGGGTCGGCGGCAGCCTTGGGCTCTGAGCAACACTCTACGGGACCGCAAACGAGCCTCCGTCTAGGATGTAAGTTGCCTAAAGGTAGGATGTAATCGCCGGTGGTTCGCCAAATTTGTCGTTGGCACCGTCGAACCACATTAGTTCCAATCCCGCGAACACCTCAGGCGAAAGGTCCAGCGCGGCCACCATCACCGCAACGCCATCGGGCGTCTCGCCATGGGTCTTGACCCCACAGACCGCACAGAAGCAATGCGCTATCCGCTCCTGCCCAAAGCGATAGCGCGACATCACCGCCTCGCCGGACAGGACGCGGAACCCAGCGCGAGGCGTGAACATCAGCCACGTCCGCGTCTTCGTGCAGATCGAGCAATTGCAGCGATAGCTTGGTGCCGTCAGATCCAAATCCGCTTCGAACCGGATCGCACCGCAATGACAGCCGCCCTCAACCTTTGACATGTTCATGCCATTGCCCCTTCAACCGCCGCTCCGAACCGATCAAGGAACGAGGCCCAACCCTTAAGATGATCGGCTTTCTGCTCCTCACCAGCCAGCCCTGCATGGGTAAAGCTCAGCCTTGTGCCGCTGCCCTCGGGATCGAAACGGATGGTGATCTCCGTGCGCGGCCCGCGGGTTCCGCTCGAAACCCAGTGAAAACTGAACCGCAAGAGTGATGGCTCCATGATCTCCAACATCTCACCGGCCATGACAATCTCGACGCCGCCGACGGAACGCAAAGCAATGCGCCAGTTGGCCCCGATCTGCATCGGCCAGGCAACCTCGGTCGCCTTGAAATCATGACCTTCACGGCAGCGGGGACCGAACCATTGCTTCATGGTTTCGGGGTCCTTCCACAGTGCAAAACACTGCGCAGGTGTTGGTCGTAGGCTGCGGATGATCTCAAGTGTCACGGTCATCAGATGCTTCCTTGTCATGCAGTGCTTCGGCGAACTCGACAAAGCTGTCGATCGTGCCCGTCCAGAAACGCTCATATTCCGCCAGCCAGTCCGCCATGGACCGCAACCCCTTCGGCTCCAGCCGACAGGGTCGTGTCGTGCCGATCCGTCCTCGTGTGATCAGCCCAGCACGTTCCAACATTTTCAGATGCGAGGAGATCGTCGGCTGGGACAGATCGAATTGATCCACCAGTTCCGATACTGTCGCTTCGCCCCTTGAAAGGCGCGAGAGGATCGCCCGCCGCGTTGGGTCGGCAAGGGCCGAGAAGGATGTGGTGAGACTGTCCATGTGCATCGCATATCATCTATATAGATGTTTGTAAATATAGTTGGCGAGCACACTTGCGCGTGCCCGAGGACAATCTGACGCGAGATTTGAGCGGATGCCGCTGCCTTGCCGCTCAGCGGCAAAGGGCTTTCGCGCCTGCCGCAAATGACCGCTTTCCGCCCTTTTGCTTAGAGCAGGGCGCTTCCCGCCCTTAGCTGACATTCAGCTCTTCGCACGGTACTCCCAAAAACGGCCTTAGGTAGCGCGACCACCGCGCCACTTAAATTGTTACCCACATTGCGGCTGCCGGGCTCACGCGTCCCAGCACAAGGACGGCCCAACAATATGCAGGTTCAAGCCTGAGTAATGTGACTATATATGAGCCGCGGCATCGAAAGGATCATTGTTCTGCCGCAGGCAAACAGGGGAAATGGTTGCCTCCGTCGCAGCTTTAGGCCCCGTCAGGCGGCAAAGACACCGGTTCCGCTTGCCGCTAACCCCTGTCCGGAAGACACCAGAAACAGGCTATCCATGCCCTGCGCCGTTGCAAGCGCGCTGCCTTTTTCCACGCCCATCACCATCAGCGCCGTGGCCATCGCATCCGCCAACATGCAGGTTTGGCCTAGCACGGTGACTGAGGCAGGCGATCCCACAACCGGTGCCCCGGTCTGCGGGTTCATCGTATGCGCGAGGCGTGTGCCCCGAATGTCGATGAAATGTCTGTAACTCCCAGAGGTTGCGACGGCCGCATCGGTCAGCGCGATCACGGAATGGCTGGCCTGTCCGGCCTTGTCCGGCGCGTCCACCCCCACGACCCAAGGTTCGCCAGCCAACCGCGCGCCGAGCGCGCGCACCTCCCCGTCAATCGAACACAGCGCATGAGCAAGACCGTTGGCATGGGCGGTTTCCGCCAGCCTGTCGACACCATAGCCCTTGGCGATGCCGGAAAGATCCAGGGATAGCTGCGCTGTCTTGCGGGCAAGGCCCATAGCGGTGTCAATCTGCAACGCGTCAATAGCGCGGATGCGCGGGGCGCCGCTGGCGGCGCGGATGGCTGACAAATCAATCTGATCCGGGCCAAACCCCCAGGCGCGCACCGCAGCACCCATGTTCATCTCGAACGCCCCGTCTGTCGCTGCACTTATGGCAAGGCCTGCCGCAAGGACCGTCAGCAGCGCGCGCGGCAGGGGAAGCCAGACATCCAGCGGGGCCGCATTCAGACGCATCAACGCGCTGTCGGGCTTCCAGGTGGACATCTGGTGATCAACGTCTTCCACCGCGGCCTGCAGGGCAGCCTTCAGTCGAGCGCGATCCCCATCCGGGATCGGATCATCGACCAGCACCTGCCAGGTTGTGCCCATCGTCGACCCCGACAGCGCGAGGCCCCCGCGATCAATAGCTGTCTTCGGCATAGCGCCCTCCGGATTGCAGGCTCTGCGGGCTGACGCCGATCGGGGCTAGAATCTCCTCCAGCGCCTCGCGCACACCCTGCGCCATGTCGCGCCCGCCGCAGACCATGATCCGTGCGCCTTTGGCGACAAGGCCACGCACCCGGTCGGCATCCGCGCGCAGGCGATCCTGCACATGCTGGCGCGGTTCAGTACGAGAGAACGCCGTGTGAAGGTCCGTCAGCCGACCATCGGCGGCCCAAGCGGCCAGATCATCCTGATACAGGAAATCCGCATCCGGATGCCGCGCCCCGAACCACAGGTGGATCTGCCGCCGCGCCGTATTGGCACGCGCAAAACCCGCCAGCGGCCCGATCCCCGTTCCTGCACCGACAAGGATCAGGGGGGATGACCCTGCATCAGGCTGAAAGCCGGGATTGGACTTTACGAAACAGCGGATGGATTGCCCCGGTTGCAGGTCCATCAACTGCCCGGAACACAGACCACCCGCCTGCTTGCGCACCACGATCTCGATGAATCCATCCTTGGTGCCAGAGGCCAGCGAGTAATAGCGCGGCACGCTGCTGCCTTCCGGCACTATCCCCAGCAGATCGCCGGTGCGGAACCGCGCCATGCCCTGCCCGGAGAGGCAAGCCGTGACCGAGGCGCGTGGCAGCGCAAAGCGCAGGATCGCCGTGGGGGCCTGCACCGCCTCACCATAATCGCGGCGCGACAGAAGGGTGATCGCTGTGCTGCGCGGCGCTGCGGGCTGGTGGACAACGTCCAGCGCAATGCCCATCGCCGCTCCCAGATCGCGCGACCAGCGGGCAAAACCCTGCGCCGATTGCCGGTCAATCCGGTCCAGTGGCAAAAGGGTTGCCCATCCCGCCCGGCGCGCAGCATCCTCAAGCCGTTCGGCAAAGGCGCAGAAGGCCGGGAAACTGCGGTCACCGAACCCAAGGATCACCATTGGGACAGAGGCCAGCGGCCTCGAGGCAGCTAGCCGGTCTTCCATGCCGAGGGCCGAGGCAGGGGCATCCCCATCGCCCCAGGTTGCCGCCATGACCACGATCCGTTCGGCCTGTGCATATTGCGCGGGGGCGAAGCTGGACAGCGGGGCAAGGTGAACGCTCTGCCCAGCCGCCTGCAACGCGCGTCCCAGCGCCGTGGCAAAGCCCCAAGTGCTGCCGCCTTCGCTGGCGACCAGGATCACCGTCCGGGCCGCCTCTGCGCTGGCCATGCGGGCCAGCGGCGCGGGGTGACGCGGGCGGCGCAGCCAAATCAGTGCGCCGGTGACAGACAGAACCGGTACTGCCAGCGTCAGCAAGCCAAGGATCAAGCCCCAGACCGCCGCCCCTTCGCCGGTGTGCAGCAGATAAATCCACTCTCCAACCCGCGTCCAAGGCCCCGGTGCCGCCCATTCCAGCAGCGCCCCCGTGCCCTGATCGATAAAGCCGCTGCCGGCACTGGTTGCCACCGTAAAGACATCCGCCGCATCGCCGGCATAGGGAAAGGTCAGATCGCGCAGATCGTCCACTGTAATCTTCGTCAGCGCCGGCATGTCGGCGGGCGAAAGGCCGGTCTGACCGCTCACCTCGGCCGGAAAGACGGGATTGGCCTCATCCGCGGGCAGAAGATCAAAGGTCGATGCCGTCATCCACAGCGCCGTGAGCGCGGTAAGTGTCAGTGTCACCACGGCGATGCGTGCGGTTTCGCCATGCCAGCGCCCGGCGGCGGGGCCGCGCAGAACGGAGAACCAACGCTGCCACCCGCCTTGCCGCCGCGCGATCAACATGGCCCCGGAACAGGCCAGCACCAGCATCGCCAGCGCGCCCAGGGCGGTGGTCCAGCGCCCGGCATCCTCCATCAGCAAAGCGCGGTGAAAATCGGTGAGCCAGTTGCGCAGCGCGGATGGATCGGCGCTGCCTGCATCCCGTCCCGTCGCCGGATCAATCACCGCCGCCCCCGGCGCATCCCCGTCAAACCAGTAGGCGGTGATCTTGCCCGAAGGCGCGCGGCGGATCTGTTCCACTGTCGGATGTGTCAGCAGAACCTTGGCCGCAAGATCGCCCACCGTCTGCCCCGCCACGGCAGCCGGGGCGTTGACCGCCTCCATCGCCGGAAAGACCGACAGCGCCGCCCCGCTGAGCGATAGGGCGATCAGAAGAACGGCGGCCAGAAGGCCCGGCCAGCGGTGAAGGGCGCGCAACATGCGGGTCACCCGTCAGAAGGCATAGGTGAAATCGGCGACGTAGCGCCGCCCCGCCACGGGCTGGCCTGAGCCCCCCGTGGTCAGCGGCACCGCGATTTCGCCGGGGCTGTCGCGCATATCCTCGACTGCGGCATCGACATGCAGGGTATAGCCCGCATCAAACAAGGCATCAGCAAGGTCCATCGTCAGTTCAAGGCTGCGCCCGGCCCCAACGCTGGCCCCGGTGATCCCGTCCACCTGCGCCACATCGCCCCCGGTCAGCCGGGCCCAATCAGAAAGATGCTTGTAATACTTTGACTTGCCCCCCGCCATCCACAGGCTACCCGCATAGGCGCCTGCGGGATCGGTGACATAGACTGCCAGATAGGCGCCCTGACCGCCGTATTGTGACAGATTGGCCGTCAGGGTGACAGGGCGCGCCAGCGCAAGGCCGGGGGCGATGATCGCGGTGGTCAGTGCCAATGCGGCAAGAAGCGGTTTCATTTCGGATATCCCTGTCAGTTAGATTTGACCTGCGGCGCGGTGCCGTTGGTGAAAAGCCCGTTCTGCGGCGGGGCGACGGTGCCTGCTGGGGCGGCGTTGCCCGCCCCACCCAAAGCGCAGGATGGATCGTCGGCGACGGTGCAATCATCGCTGTCGCCGCCGTTATCGTCACCCGACTCGCTGCCGCCGCCGTTTGAAAAGAACCATGTACCCTCTTCCCCGTCATCGCTGACACGGGTGGGGGGCAGCGACGGGTCTTTAGCGGCCATTGGCGTATCAAACGCAGAACCATGCGCCGCAACCGGTGCGGTCGCGGCCAGCGCATCCTGCCCGGCAATCAGGGCGCTGCCCGCCAGAACAAGGGCGAATACCTGTTTCATCGTACATTTCTCCATCTCAAAGCGGGCCCAAGACCCGGTGATCAGTCTTCGTTTTCACTTCGGCTGCCGCCGCCATGACCGTGGCCTTCGAACTCCATCTCGATGATCGACAGCGTCCCCGGATCGAGCTTCACTTCGATCCATCGCCCCTCGGCATCGCGGCCAGTCACCTCGTAACAGCCGTCATCCAGCCGGATACGGCTGACGGCCCAGCCGTTCGTCTCGGCCAGTTGCATCACCGCAGCCCGCGGCTGCCACTCCGCCATCGGGACGGCGCAATCGTCATCGGCCAGCGCTGGAACGGCGACCAGCAGGCAGGCGATGACAAGGCTTGTTGACAATCGGATCATGCGTGACACTCCGCAGGGCTTATCCACGCCGCCCTTCTGTGCCGTGAAACTGACGCCTGCCTGAAGCGCGGGGAAAATCTGCTTCAGGTCGCCGTCAGGTTGGCGCGATAAGAGGCGTCGGGATCGGCCTGAAAGGACACCACGCAGATGCGGATATTGCTGGTCGAAGATGATCGTGTGATCGCGACCGCCATCCGCGAACAGGCGGAAGGCGAAGGGCATTCCGTCGATTGGGCGGCGCGGCTGGATGTGGCGGACGATGCACTGGCAACCGCGCATTTCGACCTGATCCTGCTGGATCTGATGCTGCCCGATGGGCGCGGCCTGCCCTTCCTGCGCAAGTTGCGCGCGGCGGGTGCCACGACCCCCGTCATCATCATGACCGCGTTGGATCAGGTGTCAGACAGGATTGACGGGCTGAATGCCGGTGCCGATGACTATCTGGTCAAACCCTTTGATCTGAGCGAGTTGTCCGCCCGTATCGGCTCCGTCTCACGCCGCTACGCAGGCAACCCAAACCCCCGCATAAACCTGCACGATCTGTCCATCGATCTTGCCGCCCGCCGCCTGCTGCGCGCGGGCAAGCCCGTGCCACTGACCGCGCGGGAATGGGTGCTGCTAGAGGCGTTCCTCCAAAAGCCCGGCCAACTCCTGTCCAAATCCGTGCTGGAGGAACGCCTCTACTCCTTTGATGCCGAAGTCGAAAGCAACACGACCGAAGTGCATATCAGCCGCCTGCGCAAAAAGTTGGGGGCGGATGTCATCCTCACCGAACGCGGCCTTGGCTACCGTCTGGCGCCATCATGAGCCCGGGCTCGATCCGCATCCGTTCGGCCATCGCGCTATCGCTCATCGTCACGGCGCTGTGGCTGGCAACCGCCCTTCTTACGGCGCGGCTGCTGTCGGCCGAACTGGATGAGGTGTTCGACTCCGCCTTGCAGGAAACCGGGCAACGCATCCTGCAACTGGCAGTGGTCGATGTCCTCAACCGCGAAGAAGAGGGCATCACCCGCCGTGTCACTGGCCTTGCCGCGCATAACGAACATTTCACCTATGTGGTGCGCGACGATAATGGGGCGATCCTGCTCACCTCGCACCGCGCCGATCCGGACGACTTTCCCGCCTTCCCGCAGCCCGGTTTCCACGACGCGAACGACCATCGCTATTATCAGGATTCGGCAGTGCGCGGCACGGTCATCCTGACCATCGCCGAACCTCTGTCGCACCGCCAAGAGGTCGGCGTGGAAATGGCCGTCGCCCTCGCGCTACCGCTTCTGGTCATGGTGCCGCTCAGCGTGGTGGCGATCTTCTATGGGTTGGGCTTCGGGCTGCGCCCGCTCGAGGCGCTGCGCAATCAGCTTTCGCGCCGCGGGGCCACGGCGCTATCTCCGGTGCCGGTGGACGGCTTGCCGGACGAGCTTCGCCCGATTGCCGAAACGGTGAACGATCTTCTCGCGCGGCTAGACTTGGCTTTTGCCGCCGAACGCAGCTTTGCCGCCAATGCCGCGCATGAGTTGCGCACGCCCTTGGCGGGCGCGCTGGCGCAGGTCCAGCGCCTGCGCCAGCAGGCCACAGACACTGAAACCCGCCGCCGCGCCGATGCGGTGGAACAGACGCTCAAACGCCTCACGCGCCTGTCCGAACGCCTGATGCAACTGGCCCGCGCCGAAGGGGCGCGGCTGGTCTCCGACCGTCCCGCCGATATTCGTGCCATCCTCTCGCTTGTCGTCCATGACTTCGTTCATGGGCCAGATGCAGGCCGCGTGACCCTGGCACTGCCCGATGCGGCCGTCATGTCCCATATGGACCCCGACGCAGTGGCGATCGTTGCGCGCAACCTGATCGAAAACGCCCTGCGCCACGGGCAGGCCGGGCCAGTTCAGGTCCGGCTGGGCACAGACGCAACCCTAACGGTTGATAATGACAGCCCCGTCATCCCGCCCCAACAGCTTGCCTCGTTGACCGGCAGATTCGTTCGTGGCGCATCCGGGGGCGATGGCAGTGGGCTTGGCCTTGCTATCGTCCAGACGATTGCCGGGCGCGTCGGATCGGACCTCCACATCCGGTCACCCATCCCCGGTCAAACTGCCGGGTTCCGTGCTGCAATTCTGTTGCAGGCACATCCAGCAAACAGAATGGACACAAAGGCATGACCCTTCCCTATCAATCCGCCCACGAGGAATTGCATTACCTCGACCGGGCAGGCTGGCTGCGCGCCGCAGTACTTGGCGCGAATGACGGCATCGTTTCGGTGTCATCTCTGATCGTCGGGGTTGCTGCAGCCGATCCCAGCCGCGCCGCTATCTTGATTGCCGGGGCAGCCGGTCTGGCAGCAGGGGCTATGTCCATGGCCGCGGGGGAGTATGTCTCGGTCAGCTCGCAATCGGATGTCGAACGCGCCGATATCGCGCGGGAACGGCAGGCGCTGCAGGACACACCTGCGGCCGAGGAAAAGGAACTGGCCTCAATCTATGAATCCCGTGGCCTGTCGCCGGAAACGGCCGCATTGGTCGCGCGCGAACTGACCGCGAAAGACGCCCTCAGCGCACATATGCGCGATGAGCTGGGCCTGTCGGACCTGCATGCCGCCAATCCCCTACAAGCAGCCTTCGCATCAGGTCTGACCTTTACCGTGGCGGCCGCTGTGCCACTCGTCGCTGCCGCCGTTGCGCCCGAAACCCAGATCATTCCGGCGGTTGTCGTGGCCACCCTGATCAGCCTCGCCGGGCTTGGCGCCTTGGGTGCTTTTGCCGGCGGCGCGCCGAAACTCCGGGCAACCGCGCGGGTGCTGTTCTGGGGCGCCGCGGCCATGGCGATCACTGCGGGCGTCGGTCGCATGTTCGGTGTTTCGGTGTAAAATCAACTTTCAAGGTCTGGGAAAGGTGGCAACTGCTACGTCAGAAGGAGCGAGCATGGCATGTGTCGAGAGCACGATGGGGTGCCTTGCCGGCAAACAATGCAGCGAGTGACCAAGCATGAACATTGATACTGACCTCTGCATCATCGGTGCAGGGCTTTCGGGACTTGCCTTAGCTGCCAAGCTGCAGGCTGAGTGCCGCGATGTAATCGTGCTTGAAGCAAGGGACAGGAGCGGAGGACGTGTACTTTCGCAGGGCGGCTATGACCTTGGGCCGTCCTGGATCTGGCCGCACAACCACCGCATGTTGGCACTGATTGAAAGTCTGGGCCTGACTACGTTTGCGCAATACGCATCCGGACGGTTGGTGTTCGAGGACGCGGTTGGAAGGGTTCGTCAGGATCTAGAATTTGCGACGATGGGCGGTGCTTTACGCGTCGAGGGTGGGCTGGCACGGGTCACTGATGCCTTGGCATCTGGGCTTGGCGATCGTCTACGCCTTGCCTGTCGTGTGCTTCGAGTGCTCGAAGAGGAAGGTGGTGTGTCGGTCTTGATGGCGGAGGGTCGGCTTCGCGCGCGGCAGGTCATCCTTGCCTTGCCACCGCGTCTGATGACGGGTTTGGGCGTTGCGGTTCCCGATGCGCCGACCTGGATGGCAGGTCATGCAAAGCTGGTGGCAACTTATCCAACAGCCTTCTGGCGCGCGGCCGGGCTGAACGGCGATGCAATCTCTCACCGTGGGCCCTTGGCTGAAATACATGACGCATCGCCTGTTGGTGCAAAGGTGGGTGCGCTGTTTGGTTTCGCCCAAGTCGGGGCCGCGCGCCACCCGGGATTTCGTGATGCGGCCATCGCCCAATTGGTCGGACTTTTCGGGCAGCATGCAGCGACGCCGGATGATCTATTCATCAAAGACTGGAGCATAGACCCCGACACCGCCACCGTAGCCGACCAAGCCTCACCTTCAGATCATCCGACCTACAACGCCTTGCCACCAACACGCCGCCTGATCTTTGCCGGAACAGAGACGTCGTATGACAACGGCGGCTTTCTGGAAGGTGCATTGGCGGCGGCCGAAGCGGCGCATGCTGCCCTCGGGCTTGTCGCGGACTGAGCCGCTCGCGTTGGCGATTTCACCCATCTCTTTTGTCTTTGTGCTTGGAGACTGTGATCCAAGCTCAGAACACCCTGAGCGATGGCGGCTGCCATGGCAGCCATGTGCCCCATCCGATCAACGCGGCCTATGGCTCTTTGCTACGGCATGGGCAGCCTGCCCGGGTCACGCAAACCAATGACCGCTTATGATACTTTCGAAGGTTCGTATTTGCAGCTGAGTCTGTCCGCTTTCTGCCCTTCGTGAACGTGACGACGTGTTCGGCCCAGAGCAGCCTATCAATTACGCAGTTTCGAGAGATGCAGTATTCCCCAAAGCGGCCACACAGCCGATGTTGAGGCATTCTCAATACAAGTGTGGCGGACGCAGTAAACTGTGCTTTCTTGAAGGCGCGCACGTTTGCATGGAATGCCATTCCCTTTCTTGGAGTTCGACCGGTTGGAACCACCCGTAGCCGAAATCTGAGGCATCAACCGGATAGGCCAAGCAGGCGCAGAACCTCTTTTGGGGCGGGTTGTCGCCAGATGGTTTGAAAGCTTTCAACAACGTTCGCACGTGTGACATTAATTCCAGGTAAGGCGATCCATGCTGGAACCGGACGTGTGAGCAGGCTCAGAATGACGGTCTGCGCCGCGGCGATACCCTGCTGATAGGGTTGCTGTGCCGCAATGCAGCGGACGGAGCCGTTCTTGGCAATGTCTATCGCCGCAGCCTCACCCAGATCGACCGTTGCCAAGGGCAAGACATGGCCCAGTTCGGCCAGCCGTGCCGATACCGCAAGGGCGGGTGTATCCCAAACTACAAAAAGACCGGCGAGCTTCGGGTGGTTCTTGATCAACGCTTCGCCAAGCTTTGCCGCCTCATCCATCCGGCCAAAGCGCGCGACGTGGACGCGGACGTCAGACCGGTTGGCTTGCAGCCATTTGATAAAGGCGATTTCGCGTTCGTTTGTGGCAAAGAAATCCGCAGCAAAGCCTAGAACGCCAACTTCGGCTCCCTGCGGCAGATGCGACGACAAGCCTGCCGCGGCGATCTTGCCCAGCCCGAAGTTATCGGCCGACACCAGCGCCGTGTAATGCTTGCCCGGCAGCAGGCCCGTTGGGGCATTGTCGAGTAGGATCAGCTTGATCCCCGCAGCTGAGACCCGTGCATGGGCGGCGGCCACTTCTTCATTGGCGACCGGCAAGGAAATGATGGCATCCGGGCGATGTGCGATCAGGCGGTCCAGTTCGGCAATCTGGCGTTCGGGGGAAAAGCCGCAATCGACCACGTCGATAACGGCCGCCCCGCAATCGCCGAAGATACCGACCATCCCGGCCAATTGCTGCTTGGCCCAATCGCTTTCCACTGTGTGCAGGACCACAGCCACGCGCCAGGCGGATTGCTTGGCAGCAGCACGGTCATCGGGCAAAAGGCTGACCCGTTCCGGTGGCGCGGCGCGTTCGCCATGAGGGCCGAGACCAGAGATCGTCATGCCTGGGGTTCCTTCGTAGTTCGGCTGACCGGGGGCATGGGCGGGGCGGGTTGCAGCTGGGCATTGCGCGAGAGCAGCGACAGGAAATCGGCAAAGGCAGGATGGGCCAGCGGGCGGCCCTGCATCACCCATTCCTTCAGAAAGGCCGGGGCAAACAGCGCCTCGGACGCCACGCGCGCCGCGCCGACCAGACCTGCGGAGCTGCCCATCTGCGACCGGATGATCCGCAGATCGCGGGTGACCAGAGGATGCGAGGCGCCGTAAACCGCCTCGCGCACGGCGGCCAGAAGGATATCGTTTGTTTGCACGATCGACCCCGACAGCACGATCAGATCGGGGTTCAGCGCATTGGCCAGTGTTGCCACCACCTGCCCGATGAGGTGGCCCGAAGTTGCAAGGATGGCAACGGACGCCGCATCGCCGACCTGTGCGGCCTGAGACACCTCGATGGCCGTGATCTCGCCGCCCCGGCGCAGGATATCCGCCAGAACGGCACTGCGCCCGTCATTGGCGGCGGCGATCCCTTCGCGCTGGATCATGTCTGATCCTGCCAGCGCGTCCAGCGATCCGGTCTGTCCGCCCGAGGTGACGGGCAGCGATCCGATCAGCCCCGCCGCGCCCTGTGCGCCGCGGAACAGGTGGCCGTCAAAGACGATACCCGCGCCGATGCGTCGGCCGACCTTGATGAACAGCATGGTGCCTTGCCCCAGCCCCGCGCCGGCGTGCAACTCTCCCATCGTCATGGTTTCGACGCTGGAGCGGATCCAGACCGGAACGCCAAAGCTGCGGGTCAGGGTTTCGACCAGCGGAAAGCCCTCCCATGCGGGCATGATCGGCGGGGTGGTCGTCAGAAAGGCCCCTTCGGCCCCAGTCTGCACTGCGCCGGGAACGGAAAGAGAAAGGCCCCAAACCCCCTGCGATGCGGCGTGCCGGTCCAGCGACCAGCGGAACAGCGCGGCCAACCGTTCGGTCAATTGCGCGGGCGGTTCGGTCAGGTCGGCGGCTTCGTGATGTTCGGTCAGCAGATTGCCGGACAGGTCGGCCACGCCGACACCGATTGCCGTCTGATCCAGCGTCGCCACGAGGATCGCGGCCCGCCGCGCGGCGAAGCGCACAAGGCGAGGCGCGCGCCCGCCCGTGGCCGTTCCCAACTCGCTTTCGTCCACCAAGCCCAGGTCGCCCAGCATGGTCAGCCGGTCGGCCACGACAGCACGGCCCAGATCGCTGTGGCGTTCCAACTCTTGCCGGGTGGTGGCGGTTTCGCTCCTGACGAGGTTTAGCAGTTCTACTAGCGAAGGCGCGGCGGTTTCCACCGTGCGCGGACGCCCCTTTCCCCGGGAGCGCAACGATTCGGCTTTGGCGAGGGCTGGGGGCGGCAAATCACGGTCCTGACTGTCGATGTCACAGGGATAAAAGCGGCCCTTATGTTGTTCAAGAAAAAACTTATGCTGATTTAATGCAGAAGTTGCCTTATTTATGTAGAAATAATATTGACCAAAGGCGAAGTGCCGCCTAAGCAACAGAAGCACGGTCAGAGGAGGCCGTCGAAAAACGCGGCGATCTGTGTGAACGGACGGGCCGTGCCAAGGGGGGGAGAGGATCAAGATGACAGCCTGGAAGCTGGCCTATCACGCCAATTGCTGGGGCAGCCTTGGGGGCGATGCGGTAGGTGTCACCTCGATCACCCAGCTGCGCTATCGCACCTTTGGTGACATGGACCGCGCCTTCGCGGATATCGCGGCGGCGGGCTATGCTGGGGTAGAGCTGTTTGACGGCAACCTGCTGGATTACGGCGCCGATGCGATGCGAAAGCTGCTGGCCGATAATGGGCTGGACCTGGTGGCCACCTATGCGGGCGGCAACTTCATCTATGATGACATCCTGCCGGAAGAACTGGCCCGCGTGACCCGCGCCGCCGACCGTGCAGCAGAACTGGGTGCGCCGCATCTGGTGGTGGGGGGTGGGGCCAAGCGGTTTGACGGCACGCGAGATCCGGACTTTCACAAGCTTGGTGCGGCGCTTGACCGTGTGAAGGCGCTGGCCGAGGCGCGGGGACTGCGCGCGCATTATCACCCGCACCTGTCCACCATCGTGGAAGGTCCCGCGGAAGTGGCCAAGATCTTTGATCTGACGGCTATCGATTTCTGCCCCGATACGGCGCATCTGGCCGCAGCCGGGGGCGATCCGGCGCAACTGATCCGCGATCATGCGGCGCGGATTTCCTATGTGCACCTGAAGGGGTTCCAGCGTGACCCCTTTGCCTTCACTCCGATCGACCGGGGGGATGTCCCCACCGCACCGATCCTTCAGGCGATGAAGGATATCGGCTTTGCCGGTTGGGTCTGCACTGAACTGGATGCCTGGCCTGACCCCTCCGAAGGGGCGCGCCTCAGCATCGATTACCTGAACCGGGCCATTGCGGGCTGATCCGCCAACCCACCAAATGGGGATCATCCCCGCCACTTCTCTGGGAGGAAGAAGACATGTTGACCAGACGCAGCCTTTTGGGCTCGGCCACCACGCTTGCGCTTATGATGGGTGTTGCGATGCCGGCCTTTGCAGATCCCGATGCGGCACTTGCCAAGTTGCAGGAAACCGTGCTGTCCAAGGGACCCAGTGGCGAAGACCCGTCGCCCGCCTCCGATGTCGTGCTGACCGACGAGGAATTGGCCAAGATCAAGGAAATGGGCGCCACCGCCGCCATCGTCATGCATTATGGCGGCAATGACTGGAGCCAGGCCCAGATCAATGGTCTGCAAACCCAGTTCGCCGCGATGGGGATCGAAGTGATCGCTGTGACCGACGCGGGCTTCAAGCCGGAAAAGCAGGTTAGCGATCTGGAAACCATCATGGCGCAGTCGCCCGACATCATCGTGTCGATCCCGACCGACCCGACCGCGACCGCGAGCGCCTATCGTGCCGCCGCAGAGGCAGGGGCCAAGCTGGTGTTCATGGACAACGTGCCTGCCGGGTTTGTGCCGGGCGTCGACTACGTATCGGTCGTGTCGGCCGATAACTACGGCAACGGCGTGGCGGCCGCCCACCTGATGGCCAAGGCGCTCGGCCCGGATGGCGGCGAGATCGGGCTGGTGTTCCACGCCGCCGATTTCTTCGTGACCAAACAGCGCTACGACGCCTTCAAGGCCACGATCACCAGCGACTACCCGAACATCACAATCGTGGATGAGCAGGGGATCGGCGGGCCGGACTTTTCGGGCGATGCCGAAAAGGCCGCGGGCGCAATGCTGACGTCGAACCCGAACATCAAAGGCATTTGGGCCGTCTGGGACGTGCCGGCCGAAGGCGTGATGGCCGCCGCCCGCGCCAATGGGCGGGATGATCTGGTCATCACCACCGTCGACCTTGGCGAAAACGTCGCCATCAGCATGGCGCAAGGCGGGTTCATCAAGGGCCTTGGCGCGCAACGCCCCTTTGATGCTGGCGTGGTTGAGGCAAAGCTGGCTGGCTATGCCCTGCTGGACAAGGACGCGCCGGACTTCGTGGCGCTTCCGGCCCTGCCCGTAAGCAAGTACAACCTCTTGGAGGCGTGGACGCAGGTCTATTCGACCGAAGCCACCGACAACGTGAAAGCCTCAATGCAGTAAGTGATGCCGCACGGCGTGTCCCTATCACCCCGCGCGCAAACCGGGCCTTCGGGGTGGCGATTGCTCCCCGCCCACGAAGGCCCATCCCCCCATTTTCGGAGATCGATAATGACCAAAGTGATGAACGTCGCCATGATCGGCGGCGGGTTCATGGGCAAGGCGCATGCCATGGCCTATGCCTCGATGCCGATGTTCTTCTGGCCTGCCCCGGCCATCCCGCACCGCAAAGTGGTGGTGGACATCACCGACGGGGCCGCCGAAGAAGCCCGCCGCCGCTTCGGCTTTGATGAAGCCTCCAGCGACTGGCGCTCTGTTGTAGCTCGGTCCGATATCGATGTGGTCGATATCTGCACCCCCAACAACGTGCATGCTGAAATCGCGATTGCCGCCGCCAAAGCGGGCAAGCACATCATTTGCGAAAAGCCCCTTGCGCGGACCGTTGAAGAGGCCCGCGCGATGACCGAGGCCGCCAAGGCCGCAGGTATCATCCACATGGTCGCTTTCAACTACCGCCGCACGCCCGCCGTGGCGCTGGCCAAGAAATACATCGACGAAGGCCGCATTGGCCGCATCCTGAATTTCCGCGGCACCTATCTGCAAGACTGGTCGGCGGATGAGAACGGGCCGCTTTCGTGGCGGTTCCAGAAGAAGATCGCGGGCTCGGGCACGGTGGGCGACATCGGCACCCATGTCGTCGATCTGGCGCATTATCTGGTCGGCCCCATCGCCGAAGTGATCGCGATGACGAAAACCTACGTCACCACCCGCCCGATCCAGCAAGGCGGTGTCGACAAACTGGGCGCGTCGGAGAAATCCGCCGATGCCGAACGCGCCCCCGTAGATGTGGATGATGAGGTCGTGTCGATGCTGCGCTTCGAGGGAGGGGCCATCGGCAGCCTTGAGGCCACGCGCAACGCTTGGGGCCGCAACAACTTCATCACGCTAGAGATTCACGGCACTAAGGGGTCCATCCACTTCAACTATGAACGGCGCGACGAATTGCAGGTGATGTTCGCCGACGATCCCGCCGATGCGCGCGGCTTCCGCACCGTATACACTGGCCCCGCGCATCCCTATGGCGGCGGACTCTGGCCGATCCCCGGCCTGGGCATCGGCTACTCGGAGACGAAGATCGTGGAATGTTTCGATCTGTTCAATGCCATTGCCACAGGCAAGCAGCCCAGCCCGAACTTTGAGGATGGCCTTCTGACCGAACTCGTCGCCGACGCCCTGCTGCGGTCGGGCGAAAGCGGCAAGTGGGAGAAGGTGGAATGACCGCCCCCGCCCCAGTTGCCGTGCGGATGACCGGGATCTCCAAATCCTTCGGCGGCATCCGCGCGTTGGATAATGTGGATTTCGAGGTCCACACCGGAGAGGTTCACGCCCTTCTGGGTGGCAACGGGGCGGGCAAGTCTACCATTCTGAAGGTTCTGAACGGCGTCCATGTGCCGGATGAGGGTAAGATTTTCGTCGGCGATCAGGCGCTGACCTCTCACACGCCCGAAGCATCGCGGGCGGCGGGTATTGCGATGAACTTTCAGGAAATGTCGCTGATCCCGACGCTGAGCGTGGCGCAGAACATCTTTCTGACGCGCGAGGCGCGGGACAAGCGCGGCATGATTGACGACGCCGACAGCATCCGCCGCGCAGAGGCGATCTTTGACATGCTGCAGGTTGAGGTTGATCCGACCGCTTTGGTGGGGGATCTGGGAGCCGGGCAGAAGCAGTTGACCGAAATTGCCAAGGCCATCAGTCAGGATGCGCGGGTCCTGATTCTCGATGAACCCTCCACCGCGCTGTCAGTTTCGGATGTGGAACGGCTGTTCACCTTTCTGCGGACCCTGAAATCCCAAGGTGTGGCGATCATCTATGTCAGCCACCGCATGGACGAAATCGCCCGCATCGCCGACCGCGCCACGATCCTGCGGGATGGCAAGCATGTCATCACGGCGCCCCTGTCCGACCTGCCCATCGATGTGATGATCGAACATATCGTTGGCAAGAAGTCCAAGGGGCTGGCCGATGTCACCCGTGGCGATGCAACGCGGGGCGAGGTTCTTCTGGAACTCTCCGGCGTGACAGGGCCGCACAAACCCGAGGACGTGAGTTTCGCCTTGCATCGCGGCGAAGTGCTGGGCTTGGCGGGCCTGCTCGGCTCTGGCCGGTCGGCTCTGGCGCGGGTCATTGCCGGGATCGAACCTGCGGTTGCGGGCGACATCCGCATCAAGGGCGAAAAGGTCACGATCCGCCGCCCCGCCGATGCGATTGCCCAAGGTATCGCCCTTGTCCCCGAGGCGCGAGCGACCCACGGCATCATTCCGGCGCACAGTGTCGCTGACAATATGGTGATGTCGGTGGTCGACCGCATCTCGCCGCGTGGTCTGGTGGAACGCGCCCGCATCCGCGAGATCGCGGAGGACATGATCGCCCGCCTGTCGATCAAGACCGCCAGCCGCGACCATGCGGTGTCGACCCTATCGGGCGGGAACCAGCAAAAGGTCGTCATCGGCAAATGGCTGGCAACCGAGCCGGAGATCCTGATCCTCGACGAACCGACGGCGGGCATCGACATCGGGTCCAAGGCCGAGATCATCCGCCTTGTCCGCGACTTGGCGCAGGCGGGCAAAGGCGTGATCGTCATTTCCTCGGAACTGTCGGAACTGCTGACAGCCTGCGACCGCATCCTCGTGATGGCCGATGGCCGCGCGCATCAAATGCTAGACCGCGCCGATCTGGACGATCCGGCCCAGACCGATCCCGAACATGCCCTGCAGGCCGCCGAACGGCGGCTTCAAATTGAAATCCAGAAAGCCCTGACCATCAAGGAGGCCAGCCATGGCTAAGGCAGCAACCGCCCCTGCCGGGGGCTTCTTCGCCAACTGGCGGCAGAACATCATCTATATCGGCTTTGTGGTGATCTTCGTCATCTTCGCGGTGACGCTGAACGACAAGGGGTTCCTCAACCCCAACAACCTGCTCAACATCGTGCGCCAGACCGCGATGATCGCGGTTATGGCCGTGGCCATGACCTTCGTGCTGTCAGCGGGCGAGATTGACCTGTCGGTCGGGGCGGTGGCGGGCCTGACCACCGTCACGGTCGCGATGGCGATATCCGTCTCCGGGCCTTTGGGTGGTGTCCTTGCCGGGTTGGCCACGGGGTTGGCGGTTGGGGTATTCAACGGCTGGCTGACTACGCGGATCGGCATTCCATCCTTCCTGACCACACTTGCCATGATGGGCATCGCCAAGGGTGTGGCGATGTGGATTTCCGACACCGCCGCGGTTCCGATCCTGTCGCCCGGCTATTCCTGGGTCTTTGGCGGCGGGTCGGTCGGGCCGATCCCGGTGCTGATGTTCTGGATGGCACTGATTGCGGGCATCGGCCATGTCGCGCTGCGGCGATCCGGATTCGGCCGCAAGGTGCTGGCCACCGGAGGGGGCGAGACGGCGGCGCGCTATTCGGGGATCGATACAGCGTCGATCAAGTTCAAGGTGCTGGTCCTTTCATCCTGCGCGGCGGCGCTTGCCGGGATGCTCTATGCCGGGCGCCTGCAGTCGGGCCGCTTCCAGCTAGGCGAAGGGGATGAGCTTTCGGTGATCGCCGCCGCCGTTCTGGGGGGCACCAGCCTGTTCGGTGGCAAGGGCACGGTCATCGGCACCATCGTCGGTGCGCTAATGATCGGGATGATCAACAACGGGCTGATCCTGATGGGGCTGGAGTTCAGCCAGCAACTGATTGCCAAGGGCGCGATCATCATCCTTGCCGTCGCTCTCAGCCAGAAAAGGCGCTGATCATGTATACGATCATCGGAACCGTCACCGCCCGCCCCGAAACCCGCGAGGAACTGGCGGCCTTGCTGCACGCGCAAGTGGCCCCAACACGGGCCGAGCCGGGCTGTATCAACTATGACTTCCATGTCGATGCCGCCGATCCCTGCATCTTCGTGTTCTACGAAAACTGGACCGATCGCGCCGCCCTCGACGCGCATCTGGCGATGCCGCATCTGCAACCCCTCTTTTCGCAGCTTGACCGATTGCTGGCTTGCCCTGTTCACATTCGCCCTCTGACTATGCTTTCGGATTGGGTCGGGTGATGGCCGGGACTGTGACGTCACGTCTGAAACTGGGGATGGTCGGAGGCGGGCAAGGGGCATTTATCGGTGCCGTTCACCGGATCGCGGCTCGGCTGGATGGCAAGTGGGAGCTTGTCGCTGGCGCATTCTCATCCGATCCCCAGCGCGCTGCCTATTCGGCGGCCGAACTGGGGATCGCGCCGGATCGGGCCTATGCCGACTATGCCGAAATGGCAAAGGCCGAGGCTTTACGCGCCGATGGGATTGATGCGGTCGCCATCGTGACGCCGAACCATCTGCATGCGGCGGTCGCCACGGCCTTTATCAAGGCCGGCATTCCCGTGATCTGCGACAAGCCGATGACGGCCAGTTTGCATGAGGCCGAAGAGCTGGCCGAACTTGTCTCGCGGACTGGAGTGCCCTTCGTGCTCACGCAAACCTATACGGGCTATCCCATGGTCCGCGAGGCTCGCGCCTTGGTCGGAAGCGGGGCCATCGGGAAGGTGCGCCATGTGCAGGTCGAATACTTGCAAGACTGGTTGTCCGGTCCAGTTGAGCAGTCGGGCCAGAAACAGGCCCTCTGGCGCACGGATCCCGCCCTATCAGGGGATGGCGGATGCATTGCCGATATCGGAACACATGCGGCCAATCTGGCGACTTTTGTTACAGGGTTGGGCATCATCGAGGTTCTTGCCGACCTGACGGGATTTGGACAAGAGCGGCGCTTGGATGACAATGCCGCTGTTCTAGTGCGCTTCGAATCCGGCGCAAAAGGCATGATTTGGGCGAGCCAGATCGCACCTGGCACCAAGAATGCGTTGCGGCTGCGCATTGCCGGGGGTCGCGGAGGCTTGGTTTGGGATCAAGAGCAACCAGAGATCCTTGAGCTCACTCTGGCAGGAGAGCCCACGATAATCTTGCGGCGCGGTGGTGACGGCGTCGCCACCCCGACCCGCGTTCCCGCCGGCCATCCCGAAGGCTATCTTGAGGCCTTCGCAACTCTTTATGGCGATGCGGCAGATCTCCTTGCCAAAACAACCATGACGACCCATGCGGCAAACGAGCGAGTGCTGCCGGGCGTTCACGATGGACTGCTTGGCATGCGCTTTGTCGCGGCATGTGTGCAATCAAGCACCAAGGGTGGGCAGTGGGCCGAAGTCTAGGGAGTTGTTGGCCAGTATCTGGAGGGATTTAATGGCTGCTTATGTGATCTGTAGAAGGCCTCCTGACCCCCGAGTATCTGTCCGCTTTCCGCCCTTTGCGTCGAACGCGCTGTCTTGGACGATGACGGCCCGAAGCAGCCGCTAGGGCCAGCGAGTCAGATCACGCAGGGCCTCGGCCACGATTTCCTCGTCGTCCCCAGTGGGCGGCTGCTGGGTCGGGCTATCGTGCGTGACGTCCACCGACATGGTGTATTCATGGTCGTAGCGCCGGCGGTGGTTAGCTTTTGCGGTAAGCTGGTAGAAGTTGCGCCACTGGACCGCGTCGAACATCGTGGCCCTTCCGCAAGCACTGGCTTGCTGCGGTTTTCGGTGCTGCGGATTGCTGATCGACAGTGCCAGGTTTCAAGTGACGCTTCGGCTGTACAATCAGATGGAGTTGAATGCCGGGCCAACCGCCGCGCTTCGAGTGCGGATGCCAATCTTCTCGCCCTTGGCGTCACGGACCTCGACGAAGTCACTCATCACGTCCAGCGCGACGCCTTGCGACGATGCTTGCAATACTGCTGCCCTGTCCACGTCCCCCGGCTTGCGGGAAGCCAACCACTCGCGGAGGCGTGGCGAACTGTCTTGCGTTGCCAAGCCACGTTCTCCAGCCCGCATCCCAATCTGCGAAGAGGGTGCCTCTTGCGAGGTGGTGGTCACGGAACTTATGGGCTTCATGGTTAATCTCCTGCTCAGTGAATTTTCGGGCCACGGCTTCAGCGACGTTGCGATCCGAGGGAACCCAATCCGGGCTGATGGAGCGGCGGGCTTTCTTGGGGGCCTTGGAAGCGGGCTTCGGCTCAATCGGAAGTTGAGCTTGGGAAGCATCGAACAGGGAACCGATAGGTTCCTTCTTCTCTTGTTCTTTGTTCCCTTGTTCCTTTAGTGCGTTTTCATTGCGTTTGTTTTGCGTTTCGCTTGCGTTTTCTGTGCGTTCGATGGCCTGAAAAGACCCGTAATTACAGATGGTTACGTGCGTTTTTCCTGCGTTAGATGCTGCGTTAATCATGCGTTCGTTTTGGAGCCGTTTCAGGAAGGTCCGAACCCGCGTATCCGACCCCCAGCCCCAGATACCTTGCAGCTCACGGAGGGTACAGAAGAACGAACCACGGCACACGTCGATCATGTCCGCGCCGACCCGGTGCCGGGTGTCCTTCCACGCCGCGCGGGCGATCATCCAGACCCACGCCTCACGTTCCGACATGGGTTCCTTGGGGAAGAACTCATGGGCGAACAGGTCGCGCGATATGGCGATCCAGCCCCTCATGCCTTCACCCCGGCCCGACGGCGCGCGGCATTGATGCCCCGCAGGATGGTGGAGTGATCCCGGCCACCCAGAAGCCGCCCGATCTTGGGCAGGCTATGGCCAGCCTCGTTCAGCGCGACCATGACGGCCTGCCGCGCGTTGCTGGTGGCATCGTCACGTTCCCGGCCTACCATGTCCGCCAAGGTCAGGCCGTGGTGCGCCGCTATGGCTGCGCACAGGGTCCGCATGGGGGGCAGGGACGCCACGGCGGGCTTCGAGGTAGTGCGGGCAAGCATTTCAGCCTCCAACACGTCCACGATGCTGCGGGCGTTGCGCAGGGCGGCATCAAGGCAGTCAAGGAGACCCGCAAGGACGATGGGCCGCTGGAACGGGTCTTCGCTGTCGAGCATCATACTCGGTGATCCTGTAGCCCATCCCGGGAACTGTTTGATGAGGTGCCGTATGGGGTGTGTCTGCTACATCGCTGTCGTTTTTTTGGTTAAGACAGAAAGTCTATGGACGTTTCGCCTATCTGTAAATAGAATTTATATATGGTCGAAACTTCCATTGTTCCGAAATGCAGGAAAGGTGAGATATGTGACTATGCCTTATGTCCATGATCCCAACTTAACAGCTCCGGCGCACGTCGCCCGCAGACTGGAAGTCGTCCGCAACGCGCTCGGTCTTACCAAGGCCGAATTTGCGGATATCATTGAGATTGACCGATCAAGCTATGTCAGAATGGAGAAGGGTGCAAAGCCATTGCTGCCCCCTACCGCCCTCAAGATATACCACTTGTATGGCGTGGATATGAACTTCTTATACCTCGGTCAGCTCTCCGGGTTGCCGGGAAGCCTGTCGAGCAAGGTCACAACGGCCCTCACAAAACACACCTGATACAGAGCGTATACATCCAGACTGAAGACTGCGCTGGCTAGCAACGACGCCCACGTCCCTAACGTCTTCACTTGATTCCCCCTCCGCAATCTCAAGTTCAGATGCTGGTTCACGGCCCTCAAGGAAAAAACAACTCATCGATGGGCATTTCGTCCATAAAGATCGTCGCTTATGGGCGATACGCCCATTATTGGTGATCCACAGACATTCACCTGTGAGGCGAAATGACCATCGAAGCCACCTTGCTGCGTTCGCGGCACACGCATCTGCACCGCTCCATTTTGGCGCGTGAGTTGCCGAAGGACTTCACCCCCCACGATCCTCCGTTTTGGCCGAGACACGGGAGCGCTTTGCTAGTCTGGAGGCGGCGCCCACGCGACGTGTTAGAGCTTCGTGGAGAACATCGCAACCAGTGCGGAGGGGAAGCGTTATGGGCCATGACCTTGCTATGTGGTTCGCGGGCGGGTTTTACGCCGCCGTGATGGTAGGCGGTTTCATCTTCATGGTCCGATCTGTGGAACAACGGACGAAGCTGCGCCGGGCGCGCCGGAGCAGGATCAGGGACCAGATTATGATCCACCCGTTTATGGAAGGCAAAGAGCGATGAGCGCGGAGCCGCCCCGCTTTGTTCTGCCGCGCCTGTATCGCGCCGCTGCCGCTGCGGCATATCTGGGCATTAGCGAGGGAACCCTTCGCACACTGCCGATCCCGCGGAAAGAGCTGGGGATAATGCGCTTCTACGACCGTGCCGACCTTGACGCCTTTGCGGACTCTCTGCGCTATGAGGGCGAGACAGGGAAGGTCAACGGATGCGACGAGGCTTGGAGCCGGTGAAGCTGCCGCGCGTTCATAGGATCACCAAGCCATCCGGCACGGTGTTCAAGTATCACGCCCGGACCCGGAAGCCGTTGCCGTCGAATATCCCCGAATCCGATCTGGCCTTCATCGACGCATGGCGGGCCGAAGAAGCCAAGGCCACCACCACTGCCAGCAAGGCCGTCACCGGAACCGTGGCGGCAGCCTGTGAGGCGTTCCTCGCATCGCGGAGCTACGGCGACCTCAAGGCAGCCTATCGATCCGTGGTGCGCCGCCACGTCGAGGCCATCAAGACCCGGGGGGCCAAGGCCATGCTGTCCGACCTTCGCCCGAAGCACATCATGGCCGATCTGGAGCCGCTATCCCCCGCCGTAGCGTCGAGCCGGGTCAAGGCGTGGCGCAAGCTTACCGGGTTCTGGTATGCCCGGGGCCTGACCGAAACCGACCTCGCCGCATCGGTGAAGCGCAAGAAGATGCCCAAGACCGATGGCCACATCGCGTGGACCCAAGACGACGTGGATATGTTCCGCGCCCGCTGGCCCATCGGGACGGAAGAGCGCAAGGCATTTGAAATCCTGCAATTCACCGGCGCGCGCTGCGTCGATAGCGTCGCCATTGGACCACAGAACGTGGGCTGGGACGGGGTTCTCACCTTCACCCAGTAGAAGACCGGCAAACCGCAGCACATCCCTTGGACCTGCCAAGCCTTCGGGCTGGAGCATCAGCGCCAAGACCTCATGCTGTGCGTTGCGGATACCCGGGCCTTGGTCTTCCTTGTCACGGCCTACGGCAAGCCAAGATCGGCGGCTGGGTTCAGCCAGTGGTTCGCCGCAGCGGCCCGGTCGGCGGGATTGAAGCACCGCACGGCCCATGGCTTGCGGAAATACCGCATGATCCAGTTGGCGGAAAACGGCCTGTCCGTGCTGGTGATGCAGGCATGGGTAGGGCATGTCACGCTGGACGAGGTGCAGGAATACATCGCCCAAGCCAACCGCCGCATGACCATATCGGGAACGCAAATCGCTAAACTCGGCATGGCCCAGTAGTAACTATCCATAAAAATCAACACTTTAATGGTCGCATGGCGATCCCGGGAGGACTCGAACCCCCGACCCGCCGCTTAGAAGGCGGCTGCTCTATCCAGCTGAGCTACGGGACCGTTGCCCCCTTTTGGCCGACGATGCCCCGTCAGGCAAGACCCTCAGAGCGTCAGCGTCAGGAACACCGAATTGGGATCTTCCCAGTACCCCTCGAACGGCGGGCAATCCACAAAGCCCGCCTTGGCATACAGCGCCCGCGCCGCCACAAAGGTGGGCTGCACTCCCGTCTCAAGACTTAGCCGCCGATAGCCCATCACCCGCGCCTCGGCGATCAGATGGTCCAGCATCCGGCGCGACAGGCCGCGCCCGCGCACCTCAGCCAGCACATGCATCGATTTGATCTCGGCATGGGTATCGTCGATCCGTTTGAACGCCCCCATCCCCACCGGCATGCCCACATCGCGCATCACGAAAAACCGCACGGCAGGGATGGCCAGTTCCGACGCATCCATCATGTGAATCGATTCCGGCGGCGTGTCGGCATGCATATCCGCCGTGTGCCGCTCAAACAGCAACCGCAGGTCTGAACCTGTCGGGCTTTCGTCGGTGATCGTCACGTCCATCACGGTGCGGCCCTCAGTGGGTCCAGGCGCCGCGCCGATCCGTAGCGAAATTCTCGCCATAGCCGCGCGGCCGGATCACCGGCTTGCGCGCCTTCGGTTCCGTCACCTCGACCTCGATCCCCTTCTCGGCGGCATAGGCCTCCGCCGCCTCGCGCGTGTCAAACCGCAGCTTCACCTGCGCCTGCGTGTCACCCGAAGATGTCCAACCCATCAGCGGGTCCACTTCGCGCGCTGCGGCGGGCGCGAATTCCAGCACCCATCCCTTTGCCTTGGCCGTGCCGGATTGCATGGCGGTTCGGGCAGGCTGATAGATACGGGCGCGCATGGGATACCTCCTGATCGTGCAGGGGTGTTGTGGCGAAATTGGCCGCCGGACGCAAGCACCAGCATGTCGCGCTTGGCTTGAGGAAACTGCCGACCGGCCACGGGGAGTGTGGGTGGGGTGTGTGGTGCGACCGGTCGGCAGACTTGCTGCTTGCACCAGCACTTTCCTTCACTCACGCATGATTTGCAACCTAAGGATGCGAAATTTTGCGGAAAACCCCCTAAAATTGACCTGACTTTCTTCACGCTTGCGAAACATTTCGCCAAGCCGCCCCCGCGTCACTTGCAGGGGAACAAAAACGGATCAAATCTGTCAGACCGGCCCGAATCCCCGGAGGGAATCAGATGCCTCACAACAACACCAACGCGCTCAGCGAACGCCCCGAAGTGCTGACCCGGCCAAAGCTGGAAGGCGGGCGCCGCTTCACGTTGTCCACGCCCTTCCAACCGGCGGGTGACCAGCCCACCGCGATTGCCGAGCTTTCGGCAGGCGTCATGGCCGGCGAACGCGATCAGGTGCTGCTGGGCGCCACCGGCACGGGCAAGACCTTTACCATGGCCAAGGTCATCGAACAGACCCAGCGCCCGGCCATCATCCTGGCCCCGAACAAGACGCTCGCCGCGCAATTATACGGTGAATTCAAGGGCTTCTTCCCCGACAATGCGGTGGAATACTTCGTCTCCTACTACGACTATTACCAGCCCGAGGCCTATGTCCCCCGCTCCGACACCTATATCGAGAAGGAATCCCAGATCAACGAACAGATCGACCGGATGCGCCACTCGGCCACCCGCGCGCTTCTGGAACGTGATGATGTGATCATCGTGGCCTCCGTCTCCTGCATTTACGGTATCGGTTCGGTGGAAACCTATTCCGCCATGACGCAGGATCTGATGGTCGGGCAGATGTATGACCAGCGCAAGGTCATGGCCGAACTGGTGGCCCAGCAATACCGCCGCAACGATCAGGCCTTCGCCCGCGGCTCCTTCCGCGTGCGCGGCGACTCGGTCGAGGTCTGGCCAGCCCACCTCGAAGACCGCGCTTGGCGCTTTTCCTTCTTCGGCGAAGAGCTTGAGGCGATCATCGAATTCGACCCGCTGACGGGGGTCAAGACCGACACATTCAAACAGATCCGCATCTACGCCAACAGCCACTATGTCACCCCGCGCCCCACGATCGCGCAGGCGATCAAGGGGATAAAGGGTGAGCTGGCCCTGCGGCTCGACCAGTTGATCAAGGAAGGCAAACTGCTCGAGGCGCAGCGTCTGGAACAGCGCACCCAGTTCGATCTGGAAATGCTCGAGGCCACAGGCGTCTGCAACGGGATCGAGAACTATTCCCGCTACCTGACCGGCCGCGCCCCCGGCGAGCCGCCGCCTACCCTTTTCGAATTCATCCCCGACAACGCCATCGTCTTTGCCGATGAATCCCACGTCTCCGTCCCGCAGATCGGCGGCATGTATCGCGGCGACTATCGGCGCAAGTTCACGCTGGCCGAACACGGCTTCCGCCTGCCCTCCTGCATGGACAACCGCCCGCTGAAGTTCGAGGAATGGGATGCCATGCGCCCCCAATCCGTCTTCGTCTCTGCCACCCCGGCGAAATGGGAAATGGAACAGACCGGCGGCGTCTTCACCGAACAGGTCATCCGCCCCACCGGCCTGATCGACCCGCAGGTGGAAATCCGCCCCGTCGACATGCAGGTCGATGACCTGCTGGCCGAAATCCGCATCGTCGCACAGCGCGGCTTGCGCGTGCTGGTCACCACGCTGACCAAACGCATGGCCGAAGACCTGACCGAATATTTCCACGAACAGGGCATCCGCATCCGCTACATGCACAGCGACATCGACACGATCGAACGCATCGAAATCCTGCGCGACCTGCGGCTTGGTGCCTTCGACGTTCTGGTCGGCATCAACCTGCTGCGCGAAGGGCTCGACATCCCGGAATGCGGCCTTGTCGCCATCCTGGATGCCGACAAGGAAGGGTTCCTCCGCTCGGAAACCTCTCTCATCCAGACCATCGGCCGCGCGGCGCGCAATTCCGAGGGCCGCGTCATAATGTATGCCGACCGCATCACCGGCAGCATGGAACGTGCCATGGCCGAAACCAACCGCCGCCGCGACAAGCAGATCGCCTATAACACACTGCACGGCATCACCCCAACCACGGTGAAGAAGAACGTCGAAGACGTTCTTGCCGGTCTCTGGCAAGGCGATACCGACATGGCCCGCGTCACCGCCCGCGTCGACAAACCCATGGTCGGCTCCAACCTCGCCGCTCATCTCGACGCGATGCGCCTGCAAATGCGCAAGGCGGCCGAGAATCTGGAATTCGAAGAAGCCGCAAGACTGCGGGATGAGGTGAAACGGCTGGAGGCGGTCGAACTGGCCATCGCCGACGATCCCCTCGCCCGCCAATCCGCCGTGGAAGAGGCTGCGGAGGCCGCCGTCAAATCCTCGGGACGCTCCACCGCAGGCCGCGCAGGCCAGCGCGGCGGAAACAAGCAGCGGCGCTAACGCGGCGCCGGCGCGGGCCAATCGATCCGCGCCACGCCATCCTTTACCCGACCGCGCAGTAGCACGCCGGGTTCCAACACGCTGGGATAGCTCCCGGCCCAATCGCGAAAGCGGTCATTCGTCACCACCCCGGTCTGCAACGCCACCGCATCGCGCAGGATCAGCGGATCGGCAGGCGTCCCCTTTGGGGCCACCCGCACCTGTTCCCGCGCCAGCCCCACCGCCCGCGACAACGCGGTTTCATTCATGTACCGCCCCGCCAGTTCATAGCCCGCATTGGCATCGAACCACAAAAGCGGTGTCAGCCCCACGCGCTGCACCTCGCCCAACACCGCCGAAACCGCCGCCAACGCAGGCCGCCCATCCTGCCAATGCATGACATTCGACCCATCAATCACCACCCAACTGAGCGCACGCCGCGCCGCCCGCACCCGCCGCAACCGGATCGCGGCACGCAGCAGCAACAGAAGGGAAGCAAGCGCCGCAACTTTCGCTGTAAGAAACAGGATGCCCGGCTCTGCTCCGGCAGGGGGCAGGAAAACCGCCATGGCGACAAAGCTGCAAAGGCAAAGAAGGATCGGAATCAACATCGCAAGCCACGGATCTCAAAGCGTAATCGCGTGTCTCACCCAATCGCGGCGGCATCATGGCGCGCACGCTGCTGGCGAAAGGTTAATGCTTGCTTACCGTGCCTCCACGGCCTCAATCCGCTCCTCATGCTGCGCCTGTCGGCTGGCCAGCATCATGGTGATATGCGTCAGCCCATCAAAGCGCGCGGTCAGGTCAGAGATGCTTTCTTCAACGCGTGCAAACCGGGCGTTGATCAGGTCAAAGCTTCGCTGCACGTCGTTGCGAAACGCCACCATGTCCTGCCGCATCTCCTGCAGCAGACGAAGGATTAGGTTTTCCGTCGCTTCTGTCATCTCGGCACATCGCACAGCACATCAATCAAGATAGTCACACAAAAGGGTTAAGACAACATTCACGCCCCCTTTGCCAAACCGCCCCCGCTGCCCCATATGGGAACAACCCGGCAGCGAGGCGCGCATGAAATCCTTTCTCGACCCTGATCATCCGATGTTCCGCCAGACCTGGGTGCGTTGGGCCACCACGCTGGCCCCGCTTTCATGGGCGGCGTTCGAACTGTTCACCGGCAATGTGGGATGGGCCATTCTCTTTGGCGCGGCAGGGGCTTACGCGGGCTGGAAGCTTATCATTCAAGGCCCAACTCAGCCCTGAAGCACGGCCAGAACCTCATCCGCCAGCGCCGCCACTTCGGCCCGTGCGGGGCCGCGCGCGGCCTCCATCGCGGCCAGCCCAACCCCCAGCGTTTCGGCATAGACGACGCGGTTGCCCAACCGCGCCACGGCAACTTTCGCTTTGTCTCCAGCGGCTTGCGCCACCTCATCGGCCAGCCGCGTGCCCGCTTTCCAGCGGTTCAGCACCACCAGCGCCGCCCGCCCCTCGCGCGCGATCAGGTCCAGCACGCCATCCACCGCCCACAGATCGACATGGCTTGAGGCGACGGGAATCAGCACCAGATCGGCCTCGCGCAGCGCGGGGCGCAGGTCGGCATCCACCTTGGGTGGCGTGTCGACGATCACGATGTCATTGGTTTTCCTCAGCTTTTCGCATTCATAGGAAACACCCCAAGCAGAGGCGGTGGAAAACTCCATCCCCTCCACCCCCACCCCATCCCTGCGGGCCAGAAACCAGCGGCCAAGGCTGCCCTGCGGATCGGTGTCCAAAAGCGCAACCCTTTGACCGCGCTTGAGGAATTCGACAGCCAGATTGACGGCAAGGGTGGTTTTCCCCGACCCGCCCTTTTGCTGCGCGACGGTGATGACATGGCCCATATGGCCCTCCAAGGCGATAATTGCTGCATTGCAGCATGAATGCCGCACCGCGTCAATGCGGCGAAAACCCCGTGCAACACGCGGTGCAGACACGCAGTGCAGACGGGCGTATGCACGCTGCGCACCCCGCCGCAGGCCCCCGTTAACCACCACCCCCGACCCCCGGAAAAGAAATCCCCCGGCGCGGGAACCCAGCCGCCGGGTTGCGCGTTCCCTTACAGTTTCCACAAGAAAGAAATCCCATGACCCTGCTTTCCAAAACGCTGCTGGCCAAACCGATGATCCTGATCCCCCTGCTGGCCGTGCTGGCGACAGCCGGTTGCGAAACCTTCAAGGGCGCAGGCCGCGACATTCAAGGTGCCGGCAGCACCGTGACAACCACGGCGGCCGAGGTTCAAAGCGACCTGTAATTTCCCCCCGGGCGGGGCCACCGCGCCCCGTCCACCCGACACGCCCACCTGACGCCCCGGCCGCATCCCGCCCGCCGCAAGCCGCCGAAGGCGCAAGATTTTCCCGGACAGCCCCCGCCTTTGGGTGTTAACAATTGCAAATCGGCGCGCATCCCGCCGCCATCCCGGCCCATCCCGCCCAAACAAGGATCACCCGATGCCCGCCACCCTGACCAAAGCCCTCGCCGCGCTGCTGACCCTCGCCACCCTCTCCGCCTGCGCCCCCCTCCTCATCGGCGGCGGCGCCGCCGTCGTGGCCGACGAGGCCATCGAGCAGGACCAGGGCGGGGATGGGTTGTTTTGAGGCGGTAAGGCGGCATGCGGATGATCCGTCCGTAGGGCGGGGTTCACCCTGCCTCGCGCCACAGATCATAGCGGCATTGGCGGGGTAAACCCCGCCCTACAACTATACGCACACCCTAAACCGTAACGCCCGCGCATCATCGCTTAGGCTACGCTCGCTAAGGGTCATTCCTAGCGATTTTTTGGGGGCAAACCGCGGCTCGGTGTAGGGCTGAAAAAACTTCGCAAGTCGACGACCAGTACTGTCGCCAAGAGCAGCAGAGCCACAAGCAAGAAACCATACGGGCCAAGCATGTCATTTGCATGGGCCAAATTTATCGAAGACAAGAATGCTGTCAATGCAAATGCTGCAAGCGCAACATAGCGTGCCTTCACAATCATGCAGGCGGCAGCAAAAACAACCGACGCAATCATTGGGTAGCGCACCAATACGGTTTCGGAACCCAGCGGTATCGTTAAGATTGCCGCGAAAATGTAGAAGAAGAGTGCAAAGACGATCAAAGATAAGACGTCCAGTCTTTGGTCGATCAAGCGCACGTTTCGGATCAGAGGCACCAAGCAGATCGCTGCTACGATTGTGCTGAGAAGATCAGGAATGAAGCTCGTCTCTCGCGTGAAAATCCATAAGAACGAATGCGTATACTTTGCAGAAACGATGGCTGCCGCGCCGGCGAGGCTAAGGATTGCTAGCGACTTTCGGGTCCAGCGAGGGACACGTCGAACGCGTCCGGTCAGGACATTGAGCATCCCTCACCCATCCATCTTCAACGCCGAGATAAACGCCTCCTGCGGGATCTCCACCTTGCCGAACTGGCGCATCCGCTTTTTCCCGGCCTTCTGCTTGTCCAACAGCTTCCGCTTCCGCGTCGCATCGCCGCCATAGCACTTGGCCGTCACGTCCTTGCGCATCGCCGACAGCGTTTCGCGCGCGATCACCCGCGCGCCAATCGCCGCCTGGATCGGGATCTTGAACATATGCCGGGGGATCAGCTCCTTCAGCTTTTCCACCATCGCGCGGCCCCGCGCCTCGGCCCGGTCGCGATGCACCATCATCGACAGGGCGTCGACGGGTTCTTCGTTCACAAGGATCGACATCTTCACGAGGAAATCCTCGCGATACTCGGAAATGGTATAGTCAAAGGACGCATAGCCCTTGGTCACCGATTTCAGCCGGTCATAGAAATCGAACACCACCTCGGCCAGCGGCAGATCATAGACCACCATCGCCCGGTTGCCGGCATAGGACAGGTCCAGCTGGATGCCGCGCCGGTCCTGACACAGTTTCAGGATGTCACCCAGATATTCGTCGGGCACCATGATCGTGGCCTTGATGCGCGGCTCGGTGATGTGGTCGATATAGGTCAGGTCGGGCATGTCGGCGGGGTTGTGCAGATCGCGCACCTCGCCATCCTTCATGTGCAGCTTGAACACGACCGAGGGCGCGGTGGTGATCAGGTCAAGGTCATATTCCCGCTCCAGCCTGTCGCGGATCACCTCAAGGTGCAACAGGCCCAGGAAGCCGCAGCGGAAGCCAAAGCCGAGGGCGGCAGAGGTTTCCATCTCGGAACTGAAACTCGCGTCGTTCAGTTGCAGCTTTTCGATGGCGTCGCGCAGGTCTTCGAAATCGGCCGCATCCACCGGGAACAGGCCGCAGAACACCACCGGCTGCGCGGGTTTGAAGCCCGGCAATGGCGTGTCGCAGCCCTTGCGCTCTGACGTGATCGTATCGCCCACACGGGTGTCGCGGACCTGCTTGATCGACCCGGTCCAGATGCCAATCTCGCCCGGGCCAAGCTCTTCGATATCCACCATCTGCGGTTTCAGCACGGCCAGCTTGTCCACGCCATAGACGGCATTGGTCTGCATCATCTTGATGCGGTCGCCCTTGCGGATGACGCCGTCGATGACGCGGATCATGACGACAACGCCCAGATAGGCATCATACCAACTATCCACCAGCATCGCCTTCAGGGGGGCGTTGCGGTCCCCCTGCGGCGCAGGCAGGCGGGTGACGATGGCCTCAAGCACATCGGGGATACCCAGCCCTGACTTGGCCGAAATCTCGATCGCTTCTGACGCGTCCAGCCCGATCACATCCTCGATCTGCTGCTTCACCCGCGCGGGCTCGGCTGCCGGCAGATCGATCTTGTTCAGCACCGGCACGATCTCATGCCCCGCATCCAGCGCCTGATAGACATTGGCCAGCGTCTGCGCCTCTACCCCCTGAGACGCATCCACAACCAGCAGCGAGCCTTCGACGGCGCGCATGGAGCGCGACACTTCATAGGCAAAGTCCACATGGCCGGGCGTGTCGATCAGGTTCAGGATATAGGTTTTCCCATCCTTGGCCGGATATTCGATCCGAACGGTGTTCGCCTTGATGGTGATCCCGCGTTCGCGTTCGATATCCATGCTGTCCAGCATCTGCGCCTTCATATCGCGCGCTGCCACCGTCCCGGTCATCTGGATAAGCCGGTCGGCAAGGGTGGATTTCCCGTGGTCGATATGCGCCACGATCGAGAAATTGCGGATGAGGTCAAGCTGGGTCATGCGGCGCATATAGCCTGTCCCACAAGGCGCGGAAAGCCCCCCGCGACAGGCGTTTTGCGGCCATGGCACCACGATCCGCCCCGGATCCTCCCTGCCGCTTCATCTTGGCCCAAATACCCATGCCCCGCCCGCCCCCCGGCGCACCCGCCAAAGGTCAGCCCCCGGCAGACGATACGCCACCATCGCCCTATCTGGTGGTCACCCACCGCCCCACACGCCCCATCTTGCGCCACCGCAGCCCCAAAGGCCGAATTGTCGCGCCACAACCTAGGGGAATTGAAAAAACCCCGCCGAATCGCCATAGTCACAGCCAGAAAAACGATCACCGCAGGGATGCGCGCATTGCGCCGCCCTGCCGGGGACAAGAGGCAGAGATATGAAAACCATCCTGTTCTGCGTGGCACTTGCCGCGCTGGCGCTTCCCGTTTCTACCGCTCCGGCCTTTGCCGGCACAATCGAACGCGCTTGCCTGCGGTCTGACCGCGACGCCGCCAATCGCAGCCTCTGCGCCTGCATCCAGCAGGTCGCCGATATGACACTGCGCGGCAATGACCAGCGCCGCGCCGCCGCCTTCTTCCGCGATCCCGACCGCGCGCATGACGCCTGGATGTCCAAGCGCGATGCCGATGACGCCTTCTGGGAGCGCTACAAGAACTTCGGCGCCACGGCCGAGGCCTATTGCGCCGGCTGACCGCTCAGCCGGTCCCGGCCTTCAATTCGGCAATCAACCCCCGCGCTGCATCCTCGATCATGTCGAGCGTTCGGTCATACTCCCCTGTGTACCACGGGTCAGGCACCGCATCGCCATGCTGCGGCGCGTGGCGCAGGAATAATTCCGGCTCCACCCCGCCATCCGGGCGCAGCGCCTGCAGATCGCGCAGGTTGGCGCGGTCCATCGCATAGATGCGGTCAAATCGGGTGAAATCCTCGCGCGTTACCTGCCGCGCCCGCAGGGGCGACAGGTCATAGCCCCGCGCGCGCGCAGCGGCCACTGCAGGCGGATGCGGCGGCTCGCCTGCATGCCAGCCGCCCGTGCCGCAACTGTCCAGTTCGAGGCTAAGACCCTCCGCCACCGCAATGGCCCGCACCACCCCTTCGGCAGTGGGGGACCGGCAGATATTGCCCAGACAGACGAAAAGGATGCGCTTTGCCATGCCTCAAGGGATGGCAAAGCGCGGCCGGCTTGGCAAGTGCGCCAGTTCAGTAGATCAGCCCAGTGACTCAGCCATCGGTGCCGTGGCTGTGCCCGCTGTGATCATGTCCATCGCCATGATCCATCATCATGCCGCCCTCTTCCGGCTTGCGGGCATTGTCGACCGTGGCCTCAATCACCACTTCGCCCGCCTGTTCAAACGTCAGCGTCACGGGGAAGGTATCGCCATCCTTCAACTCCTGCGTCAGGCCCATAAGCATCACATGATCGCCGCCGCGGGCCAGCGCATGCATCTCGCCCGACGGGATAGGAAAGCCTTCTTCGACCTCCAGCATCTGCATCACGCCATTGGCGTCTTCCTTGTGGGTGTGCAACTCCACCCGCTCGGCCACATCCGCCGTTGCAGAAACCAGCCGGTCATCGGTTTCGGTGTTGTTGTGGATCATCAGAAAGATCGCGCCGGATGCGCCAACCTGCCCTGTACTGCGGGCATAGATGTCATGCACATGCATCCCTTCGGGATGCTCTTGCGCCGTCACCGGCAGGGAAAACAAAAGGGCTGCCGCCAGTGCGGCAAAGGGAATGCGGATGTTCATGGGTCCGTCCTCATGGTCAGGAGTCTGTGAAGGAAAGCGATAGTCTCAGCGATCACAGAACAAGGGGCGGGCCACGCGCCGCGGGTTGCAGGCTCTGATTGGGGCCTGCTACGCGGTTGGCCAGCGCGGCACGAACCACCATCAATCGCCCCAAAGGCCGCGCCACCTGCGGCGCTTCGGGCGACACACCCGCCGCCAGCGTCAGGCAATCGGGGCAGTGATGCATCATGCTGATCGGGTTGCCAAAGGCATCCAGCGTGATGACCTCTTCAATCCCCGGCGTGCCACACAGCGCGATCTGCACCGCCCCCGCCGCCCGCATATGCGCAACGGCCGCCGTGACCGAAGTCAGCGACAGGACCACAACCAGAAAAGCAGAGGCTAGCGCGCGCAGGATCATCTCCAACATCTACCCCAGCACAGCCTTGCGGAAAAGGGGGCTGGATGTCGCGTTGCGCAAATGCGAAAGGCCCCGCTGCGGTACACGCAGCGGGGCCTTTCGAAGACAGGGCAAAGGATCAGGCGGCAGCCTGCGCCTTGGCAATCTCTTTCTTGATCTTCAGGGCGGTGGGCGACAGTTCGTCGTCCTTGGCCTTGGCGAGGAAGGCATCAAGCCCGCCACGGTGGTCAACCGACCGCAGGCCAGCCGCCGAAATCCGCAGCTTGAACGATTGCCCAAGCACGTCCGAGATCAGCGTGACCTCGTTCAGGTTCGGCAGGAAGCGGCGACGCGACTTGTTGTTCGCGTGGCTCACGGTGTTGCCGGTCATCGGGCCCTTGCCCGTCAGTTCGCAGACGCGCGACATCGTCGTGTTCCTTCGTATGTAAAATGGACAGGCCCAAGATATCTTGGGGCCCGAGTCACCCCGAGCGTCCGAATTCGATTTGGGGCGTGTAAGCGCAAAGCCTGCCCCCGTCAAGCGACCGCGAACAGAGCCAAGACTTGAGAGCGCGATTTTTCGCAGCATATTCGCCCCACCCGACACGGATCGTCCTACGCAGATCGTGCCCGGTGCAAAACAGCCTTGGCAGTCACGTCAGCGCCGGAAAATCGCTCCCCGGCAAAACCGCAGCGCTTCCCCGATCCGAATCCCCAAGCCGTCGCCAAGACCGCCCATAGAAAAGGGCGGGCCAAAGCCCGCCCGAAAGAGAGAAAGGGAAAAAGCCCTTAGCGGCGGCGGTCGCGCCGCGCGCTCATCGGCTGGAAAGCCACGCCGACATGCGCCTCGCAATAGGGTTTTCCGGGCAGCGATGGCAGGCCGCAGAACCAGAAATCATCCGTGGCCGGGTCGCCGATGGGCCATTTGCAGGTGCGTTCGGTCAGTTCCATCAGCGTAAGCCGACGCGCGCGCTTTTCCACCTCACGCACCGAGGCCAGCGCTTCGGGGCTGATCTCGTTGGCGGAAGGCTGCGGCGGCAGGGGCTGGCCTGCGGGAACGATGGCTTTGCGAACTGGCAAGGGCGTCACGTTGGACGGCGCGGCAGGCGCGGCGGCGGCCGGGCGTTCGGGTGCCGTGCGCGCCGCAGGCTCGGCACGGGCTGCCGGTTCCGGCCGGGGGTCGGGCTTGGCCGTAGCGGCGGCGACGGGGGTATCATCCTCATCGTCCTTGCCGCCCGCGACGCGGTTGGACAGGCCAAGGCGATGCACCTTGCCGATCACCGCGTTGCGTGTCACGCCCCCCAGTTCCTTGGCGATCTGCGAGGCCGACTGGCCTTCGGCCCACATGCGCTTGAGCGTCTCGACGCGCTCATCGGTCCAGGACATGACAACCCCTTTGGTGGATGGTTCCCCGCCATTCTAGACGGGACAGTGCGGGATACAAGACGGACGTGGCAAGATCAAGCACTGCCGCAACTTGTGGCTTTTCAACGCAAAGGTTTTGCCCTATGCCCCAGCGGCATGAGCAACCGGACCGCGCCCTTTTCGCTGCCCCGACGCCGACGCTGACCGCGCCGGACGCCTTGCCATGGCCCGATCCAGCGGGCCACCCCCACCAATCGTTGACTTCACACCCGCCCGGCCTTTACGGCTAGGGTTTCGCTTCAAGGACATGACCCATGATCTCTGCCGTCCTGCCGACCTATAATCGCGCGCCCCTTGCCTTTACCCATGGCGAAGGCTCCTGGCTGGTGGCCGAGGATGGCAGCCGATACCTCGATCTGGGCGCAGGCATCGCGGTCAACGCGTTGGGACACGCGCATCCGGCGCTGGTCGAGGTGATCTCTGCGCAGGCGGCGAAGCTCTGGCATGTGTCGAACCTCTATCGCATCCCCGAACAGGAAAGGCTGGCCGAATTGCTGGTCGACCGCACCTTCGCCGATACGGTGTTCTTTACCAATTCCGGGACCGAGGCCGCGGAACTCGCCATCAAGATGGCGCGGAAATACTGGTACGAAAAAGGCCAGCCGGAGCGGGTGGAAATCATCTGTTTCGAAGGCGCTTTCCACGGTCGCTCCACCGGGGCCATCGCGGCGGCGGGGTCAGAGAAGATGGTCAAGGGCTATGGCCCCCTGATGCCGGGTTTCGTGCATCTGAAATTCGGCGACCATGACGCGCTGCGCGCGGCCATCGGGCCACGGACAGCGGCGATCATGGTGGAACCCGTGCAGGGCGAGGGCGGCATCCGCGTGCTGCCGGATGCCTGCCTGAAAGGCTTGCGCGACCTGTGCGACGAATCCGGCGCGCTGATGATCCTCGATGAGGTGCAATGCGGCATGGGCCGGACGGGGCGGCTGTTTGCGCATGAATGGTCGGGCGTGACGCCGGATATCATGATGGTGGCCAAGGGCATCGGCGGCGGCTTCCCGCTGGGCGCGGTGCTGGCGACCGAAGCCGCGGCGGTGGGCATGGTGGCGGGATCGCACGGCTCTACCTATGGCGGCAACCCGCTGGGCTGCGCCGTGGGGGCCAAGGTGGTGGAGATCGTGTCAGAGGACGCCTTCCTCGACGCGGTCAAAGCCAAGGGCGCGCGCTTCCGTCAGGGGCTGGAGGGGCTGGTCGCCAGCCATCCCGAGGTGTTTGAGGCCGTGCGCGGTCAGGGCTTGATCATGGGCCTGAAATGCCGCGCGCCCAATACCGATGTGGTCAAAGCGGCCTATGCCGAACATCTGCTGACAGTGCCGGCGGCGGACAATGTGCTGCGCCTCTTGCCCGCGCTCAACATCACCGATGCGGATATCGCCGAGGCTCTGGCCCGGCTCGACCGCGCCGCCAGCCGGGTGAAGGCCGATGCAAGCGTCTGATCCCTATAGCTTCCCGCGCCTGACCCGCGCCGATTACCCGCTGCTGCGGGGCTGGCTCGCCCAGCCCCATGTGCGGGCATGGTGGGGCGACCCGGAAGAAGAAATCGCGCTGATCGAAGAGGATATCGACGGCGGCCCCACCGACATGCGCTTGGTAGTGCTGAACGGCCAACCCTTCGCCTATCTGCAGGATTACCCCGCCCATCACTGGGAAATGCCACAATATGCCGGGTTCCCGCCTGGTACGCGGGGGGTCGATACCTTCCTTGGCGATCCGGCCTTTCTGGGCCAGGGTCATGCACCGCGCTATCTGCACCAGCGCTGCCGCGATCTGCTGGCGGCGGGCGCGACGGCGGTTGTCATTGACCCCAGCCCCGACAATGAACGCGCCGTCCGCGCTTATCGACGAGCGGGCTTCGTGCCGCGCGGCATTGTGCCCTGCGAAGATGGCGATCCGGTCCTTGTGATGGAATTCGATCCCGCCTCTTCCTCTGTGTAAAAATACTCTTGCGGGTCCGGCGGCAAAGGTCCCCGGCACCACCGCCCAAAAAAGCGAAATGAAATGAAACACTTCCTCGATATCCACAAGACCGACGCCGCCGAGTTGCGGGCGATGATCGACACCGCCCATGCGATGAAGACCGCGCGCAACGGCCGCCCCAAGGGATCGCCCGATGATGACCAACCGCTGAAGGGGCGGATGGTGGCCCTGATCTTCGAAAAACCCTCGACCCGGACCCGCGTCAGCTTCGATGTCGGCGTGCGCCAGATGGGCGGCGAAACGATGGTGCTGTCGGGCAAGGAAATGCAATTGGGCCATGGCGAAACCATCGCCGATACGGCGCGCGTCCTGTCGCGCTATGTCGACCTCATCATGATCCGCACCTTCGAAGAGGCGACGCTTCTGGAAATGGCGGAACATGCCACCGTCCCAGTGATCAACGGCCTCACCAACCGCACCCATCCCTGCCAGATCATGGCCGATGTGATGACCTATGAGGAACATCGCGGCCCCATCGCGGGCAAAAAGGTGGTATGGTGCGGCGACGGCAACAACGTCGCGGCCAGTTTCCTGCATGCCGCGGGGCAGTTTGGCTTTGATTTCACCTTCACCGGGCCGGAAACGCTGGACCCGGAAGAAAAGTTCGTCGACTTCGCCCGGTCCAAGGGCAGCAAGGTCACCATCCAGCGCGATCCCTTCACCGCCGTGGAAGGTGCCGATCTGGTGGTGACCGATACTTGGGTGTCGATGCACGACCCGGAATCCGCCAAGGAACGCCGCCACAACCAGCTCCGCCCCTATCAGGTGAACGAACAGCTGATGAGCCGGGCCAAGTCGGATGCGCTGTTCATGCACTGCCTGCCCGCCCATCGGAATGACGAGGCGACGAGCGCCGTGATGGACGGCCCCCATTCGGTGATCTTCGACGAGGCCGAAAACCGCCTGCACGCGCAAAAGGCGGTGATGCGCTGGTGTCTGGGGGTGTAGTGCCCAAAAATCTTTGAAGATTTTTGCAAATTTCTTCGAAGAAATTTGGTCCCGACGCCGTGATTGACACAGCGTCGGGAAGGGCAGAGGCTCCCGTCAAACTCACCTCAGGGGCCCTTTCATGCATCACCGTTCCGTCGCGGTCTATGACCGTTTCCTCGCCAACCTGTCCACCATCCTGACCAAGGCCGAGGCGCATTGCGCAGCGCGCAACATCAAACCCGAGGCGATGCTGACCTTCCGGCTTTTCCCCGACATGTTCCCCTTCGTCCGGCAGGTCCAACTCGCCTGCGATTTCGCGGCCCGTGCGGCGGCCCGGCTGGCGGGGGAGGAGCCGAAGGGCTTTCCCGATACCGAAACCACCTTCGCCGAATTGCAGGACCGCATCCGCGCCGCGCGGGGCTATATGGCGGGGTTTGATCCGGCCCGGTATGACGGGGCAGAGACGCGCCAGATCACGCTGAAAATGCGCGGGCAAGACGTCACGCTGAACGGGGAGAATTTCCTGAATCTCTATTCCCTGCCGCAGTTTCATTTCCACCTGACCACCGCCTACAACATCCTGCGCCACAACGGGGTGGAACTGGGCAAGGGCGATTACATGGGGGCAGCGTAAGCGGATGAAGACTGCGCTGCTTTCCATCGACATGCAGATGGGCATGGCCGACCGCATCACCGCTGGCCGCCAGCAAGCCAACCCGGACGCCGAGGCCCATATCGCCGCGCTGCTGGCGCTGTTCCGGGGGCAGGCTTGGCCTGTCGTGCACGTGTTCCATGACGAACCCGGCACACCCTTCGCGCGCGATCTGCCGGGGGGCCAGCCGATGCCTTGCGCCCTGCCCGTGGCGGGCGAAGCAGTTCTGTGGAAATCCCGCTCCTCCGCCTTTGCTGGAACGGGGCTAGAGGCGTTGTTGCGGCAGATGGGGGTAGAGCAGGTTGTCGTGGTGGGCGCGGTGGCGGCCTTTTGCGTGACCTCAACCGTGCGCGCAGCCTCGGACCTTGGCTTTGCCGTTCTGCTGCCCGGGGATGCGCTCTTGGCCTTTGACCTTGCCGCGCCGGATGGCGGGCGGCTGGACGCACAGGATCTGCTGCACATGACATTGGCCGTACTGGGCGCAGATTTCGCGCGCGTCCTGCGCGCCAATGAGGTGGCAGGGGCGATCGCCGCCTGATCAGGCGGTCACAGGGCGCAGGCCATCCGCCGGGGCCGACCGGCCAGCCATCATCGCCACCACCACCAGCAGCGCCGCCAGCGCCCCATAGGTCAGGCGAAAGCCTACATGTTCGGCAACAAAGCCGATGGCCGAGGGCGCCACGAGAATGCCGGAATAGGCCATCATCGACACCGCCCCGATCCCCGCACCGGGCGACAGGCCGGGCAGGTTACCGGCGGCGGAAAACATGATGGGCATCATGTTGGCCACGCCCAGTCCCGCAAGGAAGAACCCGGCCAGCGCCGCCCCCTCACTCGGGGCCAGCGCCGCGCCCATCAACCCGACTGAGGCGATAAGCCCCGACCAGCGCAGCGTCGCCACCGCGCCAAAGCGGTTGCGCACGCCATCGCCCGCAAAGCGCATGATCGCCATGGCGGCGGAAAAGAACGCAAAGGCAAGGCCGGAACGCGCCACCTCGGCCCCCAGTTCCTGCCGCACATAAAGCGCTGCCCAATCCAGCACTGCCCCTTCGGGCACCATGCAGAACAGCGCCAGCAGCCCAAGGATCCAGACCGACGCCGCCCGCGGGAGCAATTGCGCCCGTTCATGCACCGCTCCGGGGGCAAGCACGGGGCGCGGATCGTCGGGTGCAAGAAGGGGCGTCGCCACCAGCACCGCCAAAGCCGCCATCCCAGCCGCCCAAAGCGCCTGCCCTTCGGATCCCAAATGGGCCAAAAGCCACCCCCCGCCCGCACCGCCCAAAAATCCCCCCACGCTCCAGAACCCATGCAGCGACGACATCACCGCACGTCCCAACCGCCGCTCCACCTCAACCGCGTGGGCGTTCATGACCACATCCATCGTCCCCAGTGTCGCCCCGAAAAGCGCCATCGCCGGGACCAGCAGCATCAGGTTGGGGGCAAAAACGACAAGCGGCAGAACCGGCAGAATGGCGACGGCAAAGACCCGCAGCACACGGCGCGCGCCAAAGGTTTCGATCAGGCGACCGGAAAACACCATGGCCCCGACCGCCCCCGCCCCAAGGACAAGGATCAGCAGCCCGAGCACGGCCTCGGTGATCTGATGGCGCGGCAAAAGCAGCGGAATCTGCGGCGCCCATGCCCCCATGATAAAGCCATTGGCCAGAAACATCGCGGAAACGGCCCAGCGGCCACGACGGGTGATCTGCAGGTCGGTCATCGAAAATGCTCCGGGCAATGCGGCATGATGCATAGGCGAGCGGCCTGCCCGGCGAAAGGGGCCGCGTGTTGACGTTTCGTTTCAGCGCGTTTCGTATCTGTCGGGCCAGACGAATTTTCCGGCGAAAGTTCCGCAAACCGATCTTCTGCGAAGATTGGCCTCGGCATCCTTCGCAGAAGGAGGCTACCCTGATTTCTCGCAAGAAGAATCGTACCGTCAGGTGCCACGGGGTTTGGCGCGCAGGGTGGGTTCGGCCACGGTCGGATCATCCGGCCAAGGGTGGCGCGGGTATGCCCCGCGCATGTCCTTGCGGACATCGGCGTAAGAGGTGGCCCAAAAGCGTGGCAGGTCCATCGTCACCTGCACCGGGCGCTGACCGGGCGACAGAAGCGTGATGCGCAGCGGCAACCGGGCCGCACCCACGACCGGGTGGCGTGTTACGCCGAACATTTCCTGCAATCGCACCTCGATCGCCGGTGCCTCGCCGTCGTAATCAATCGGCACATGGCGGCCGAGGGGGGTGTCGAAATGCGCAGGCACCAGCGTATCAAGGCGCTGGGTCTGGTCCCAATCCAACATCGCCTTCAGCGCGGGCGTGGTGTCAAAGGCGCGCAGGTCGGCCTCTGTCCTCGCCCGGCCCAGATGGGGCAGCAACCAGTCCTCCAGCCCGTCCATCAGCGCTGCATCGGTCATGTCGGGGAAATCCTTGCCACCACCGCGCGCCAGTTCCACGCGGGCGCGCAGACGGCGGGCGGCAGCCGTCCATGGCAAGCCCAACTGGCGGATACCGTCCAGCGCGGCGCGGGCCATCGCCTCGGCCGGGGCATCCGGCCAGATCCGGTCATCCAACACCAGCGCGCCCAGCCGCTCCTGACGGCGGGCCAGCACGCGCCCCTCGCGCCGCGACCATTCACACAGATCGTGCCAGCGGATGCGGTCGGAAAACAGCGCACGCAGTTCTGCCTCGCTCACTACCACGGCCTGCCGGATCGTCGCCTCACGCAGGTCGCCATCCAGATCGGTCGCCACGATCAGCCTTGCCCCCGACAGCGGCAGTCCAGCGGCCATGGCCGCGCCCTTGCCACCCGACAGCACCCAGCGCGGCGCATCCCCCTTACGGCGCAGACCAATGCGATCAGGATAGGCCAACGCTGCCATCTGGGCGGGGGAAAGATCGTCGCGCTCCCCCCTTTGAACGGCGCGGGACAGGCGCTTTGCCTCTTCCCTGATCCGGTCGATGGTGGGGCGGTGCGCTTGCGGCGGGGGGCGGTCTATGGCCTTGATCCGCGCCACCAGATCGGGCGGGTCACCGCGCAATGGGTCACGCTCAGCCAGCAGGGCGGCAAGGGGCGCGGCGGCAGGTCCGGCCACCGCCAGCATATGCCCAAGGCGCGGATGCAGCGGCAGGGTGGCCAACCGCTTGCCATGGTCGGTGATGCGCCCCGCCCCGTCCAGCGCACCAAGATCGGCCAGCAGGGCCTGCGCCTCGGCCAGCACGCCGGGATGGGGCGGCGAAAGGAACGGCAGATCACCCCCGCCCCACAGCGCGAGTTCCAGCGCAAGCGGGGTAAGGTCTGCCGCCTCGATCTCTGCCGGGGGAAAGGCGGCAAGGCCGCCCTCTTCGCCCTTGGTCCAAAACCGGTAGCAGATGCCGGGGGCCACGCGGCCGGCACGGCCCCGCCTCTGTTCCGCCTCTGCCTTGGTCACCCGTTCGGTCACAAGCCGCGACATGCCCGACGGCGCATCAAACCGCGCCCGCCGCGCCCGGCCGCCATCCACCACCACCCGGATATCGGGAATGGTAAGAGAGGTTTCCGCAATAGACGTCGCCAGAACCACCTTGCGCCCCGGCACGGGGGCCAGCGCCGCGCGCTGGGCGGTGAAATCCATCGCGCCAAACAGGGGGCGGATCACCATGCCGGGCGGCAGACGGGGGGTAAGCGCCGCCTCAACCCGCCGAATCTCCCCTTCGCCCGGCAGAAAGCACAGGATGCCGCCCTGATCCGTTTCCTCCCACGCCTGCTGAATCAGGTTGGCCATCGCCGCCTCATACCGCAGCGACGCGTCCGGGGGCCGGGGCAGCCAGCGGGTGTCCACCGGAAAGGCACGCCCCTCAGACGTGACCATGGGCGCATCGCCCATCAGGCGCGCAACAGGGGCGGCGTCCAGCGTGGCAGACATGACAAGAAGGATCAAATCGTCACGCAGCGCGGCCCGGATTTCAAGGCAGAGCGCAAGGCCCAGATCGGCATTCAGGCTGCGTTCGTGAAATTCGTCAAAGATCACCGCACCGATACCATCAAGCGACGGGTCGGACTGGATCATCCGGGTCAGGATGCCTTCGGTCACAACCTCGATCCGGGTCGCCGCGCTCACCTTGGCTTCACCCCGCATCCGGTAGCCCACCGTCTGCCCCACAGCCTCACCCAGCGTGTCCGCCATCCGCTCGGCGGCGGCACGCGCGGCAAGGCGGCGGGGTTCCAGCATCAAAATGCGCCCTGTGACCAGATCGGCGGCAAGGATGTCCAGCGGCACCCGCGTCGTCTTGCCCGCCCCGGGCGGCGCCTGCAGCACCGCCATACCGCGCGCGGCCAGCGCGGCGCGCAGGGCGGGCAGGGCATCGTCGATGGGCAGTGTGATGGAATGCGAGTCGGCCATGGCCCCTTATCGCGGCGGCGGGGGCTTTGGGCCAGAGATTAGAACGGACAGGATCACCGCCGGATCAGCCGCGCCTTGCCGATAAGGCTGTCCATTTCCACCTCAACCACGCGCAGCAGACCATCGCCGATGGGCATCAATGTCAGCGTAAAGGAAAACCGCGTCCGCTCTTCCATATCCTCGGGCGGATAGCCCGCAACGCGCCGGTATTCGCCAGCGCATGTCACAGCGCCGCCTTCACCGGGGCGGGAAGGCCCGACAGTCAGCTCGGTCGCCCGGCGGCCATCGAACATGCGGAAACTGCGGTTGCACTCCGCCCCCGGCGCCACGTCGCGCAGGGTGATATACAGCGCGCTGATCGGGTCCACCGTGCCGCCCTGTGTGGCGGCGTCGATCTGCCACTCCGCCGGTTCGCGGGGCGGCAGGTCCACGCTGACCTGCGGGGTGCCATCCGCATAATCCATCACCATTTCGCCGGGCCGTCTGCCTGCTTCGGCCCGCGCCTCATACCGGGCGGGGCGGGGAAGGTCGCCCCGGATCGCCCCTTCGGTCCGCGCCGTGAACTGAACCCGCCGCATCAGCGCCAGAAGGCCGGTCGAGGTGAAGCCCGCAGTCACAGCATAGCTGTCGCCCTGTTGGTTGGCGGAAAAGTCCAGCTTGGCGGCAGGGATGCCAGACACCACCAGATCAAACTGCCCGCTCTCTTGCACCGTCTGCGCCGTGGCTGGCGGCGATCCGACCAAGGCCAACGCCCCAAAGGCAAAAAAGGCCATCACCCGCAGGCAAGCCTTGGAACGACGAACAACAGAACAGGCGGTCGTCTGCATTGCGGCGGCCTCGGGGTCTGGGCGGAAGTCGGCAGCACTGGCATAACCCGCGCGGGTCGGGCACAAAAGACCGGCTGCCCCACAGTTGTGTGAATTTCACATGACAGGCGCGGGGGCCAAGTGGGACGATCCGGGGGACGGCATGGCCGGCAGGGACATCGACATCGCGGCGCTGGCCGAAGGCGTAACGGCAGGCGACCGCCGGGCGCTGGCGCGGGCGATCACGCTGGTGGAAAGCGGGCGCGCCGATCACCGGGCGCAGGCGCTTGACCTGCTGGCGCGGCTGCGCGCCCCCGATCACCCTGCCGCCGGGCGGCAGGCGCTGCGGCTGGGCCTGTCCGGCACGCCGGGTGTGGGCAAATCCACCTTCATCGAAAGCTTCGGCCTGATGCTGACAGGGCAAGGCAAGCGCGTGGCGGTGCTGGCGGTTGACCCAAGCTCCGCCCGCTCCGGTGGGTCGATCCTCGGCGACAAGACGCGGATGGAACACCTCGCCCGCGATCCGCGCGCCTTCATCCGCCCTTCGCCCAGCCAAGCGCAGATGGGCGGCGTGGCGCGCCGCTCGCGCGAGGCGGTGGCACTGTGCGAAGCGGCGGGCTTTGACATCGTGCTGATCGAGACGGTGGGTGTGGGCCAATCCGAAACCGTCGTGGCGGAGATTTGCGATCTTTTCCTTCTGCTTCTCGCCCCGGCAGGTGGGGATGAATTGCAGGGCGTCAAGCGCGGGATCATGGAAATGGCGGACCTGATCCTTGTGAACAAGGCCGATGGCGACCTGAAACCCGCCGCCTTGCGCACCATGGCTGATTATGCGGGCGCCCTGCGCCTGCTCCGCCGCCGCCCGCAAGACCCGGAGGGGTTTCCCAAGGCGATGCCTGTGTCGGCACTCGCGGCCGAAGGGCTGGCGTCGGCTTGGGACGAAATGCAGACGCTTGCAAACTGGCGGCAGGCACAGGGCCATTGGCAGGCTCGACGCGCGGCACAGGCCCGGCACTGGTTCGAAGAAGAGGTGCGGCAAGGCCTCCTCGCCGCACTGACCCGCGACCCCGCACGGGGGCGGTTGGCCGATCTCGGCGCAGCGGTCGAGGCGGGCCGCATGACGCCAGAGGCGGCGGCGGCCAAGATGCTGGACAGCTTGTCTTGACCCCCAGCCCCACGGGGTCAGAAGGCCCAGCGCGCAGGTGACGCGCCCCTGCCGGTCCGCACGGAACTGCGTACCGTAAGGCCAGGCCTGTTGCGCGATGCGTCGGGGCGATATTGCCCCCTACCGCGCCTCACAAGCCTCCTTCGCCAGAAAGGCGCGCAGGCCCTTCGCCTCATCCGGCGCGAAGCGTTCGTCCAACACCTCCAGCCCCGCGATACGGTCCAACCGAAAGGTGCGGAAATCCCCGCGCAACTCGCACCACCCCGACACCATCCACCCCGCCTCAAAGGTCCAGACAGCCAGCGGCCGCAGCCGCCGCTCCGACCTCGCCCCCGCCGCATCGGCATAGGCCAGCCGTACCATCCGCCGCTGCCGGATCGCCGCCCGGAGCCGTGCGGCATGATCCGCCGCCCCCGTCTTGCGGGACAGCGAGAAATAGGGCGCCTCCGTCAGCCGCCGCAGCTCCGGCTCCGGCAGGCTGGCCTGCAGCTTCGCCCGCACCTCGCGCGCGGCCTGCGCCAATTCTGGGTCATCCACCCGCTCGGCAAAGGACAGCGCCACCGCCAGCGCATCCAGTTGTTCATGGGTAAAGGTCAGGCTGGGCAGGCTGAAACCGGGGCGCAGCACATAGCCCACTCCGGCCTCGCCCTCGATGGGCAGGCCCGACCCCTGCAGATGCGCGATGTCGCGATAGACCGTCCGTCGGCTGACCTCCAGCGCGCATGCAAGGTCATCCGCTCGGCAATGGCCCCGCGCCTGCATCTCGTTCACCAGCCGAAACAGCCGTTCCGCACGGCGCATCCCGCCCCCCTTCCCTCACCAACCTACCCTGCCCCAGCTCCGCGCGATCGGGCAAGCCTAGCCCATCGCCACCGCCTCCAGTTCCACCATAAGGGGCGGCAGCGCCAGCCGCGTCACCCCGACCAAAGTCATTGCAGGCGCCACCCCCGCCGCGCCCAGCCTGTGGCCCAAAACCTCCATATGCGGCAGCAGCGCCTCCACATCCGAGGCAAAGACCCCGATCCGCACCAGATCTGCCAGCCCCATCCCCCCGGCGGCCAGCACGGCCTCCAGATTGTCCAGCGCCAGCCCCAGTTGCGCGCGCATGTCGCCGGGATGCTGCGGCCTGCCCTCGGCATCGACAGAGGTCTGCCCCGCACAGATCAACTGCCGCGCCGCCCCCGTGACAAGAACCCCCTGATCATAGCCCAGCGGTTTCGACCAGGCCCATGGATTGACGGAAACCTTCTGCATAGGATGCTCCTTCCTGCGGTTCACGCATCGAAGAAACCACCCCCCTGCTGACAGCGTTCTGGCAGCAGACCTCGCCCCTCACCCTGCTGCCCGCGCCCCCCGCGCCCATGCCTTCAGGCACAGCATCTCCACCGCGATGATCGCGGCGGCGGTCGATGTCATCTCGGCATGGTCAAAGGGGGGCGATACCTCGACCACATCCATCCCCTTGAAATCCATCCCCTTCAGCGCCCGCAATATCGACAGCGCCTGATGCGAGGTCAGCCCGCCCGGCACGGGCGTCCCCGTCCCGGGTGCGGTCGACGGGTCCAGACAATCAATGTCAAAGGTCAGGTAGGATGGCCCATCGCCCAGCACGCGCCGGATCACGGCGGCCACCTCCTCGGCGGGCATGGCATGAACTTGATCGGCATGAAGAATGGTCATCCCATGCGTCTGTTCGCCATGGAAACAGGTCCGTATCCCCACCTGCACCACCCGGTTCGGGTCCAAAATCCCGTCCCGCACCGCGTAATAGAACATCGACCCATGGTCGATGCGCCCGCCCGCATCCTGTTCCACATCACGATGCGCATCGAACTGCACCATCCCCATCGGACCATACTTCGCCGCATAGGCCTTCAACGTCGGATAAGTGGTGAAATGATCCCCGCCCAGGTTCAGCGTCGCCGCCCCCGCCGCCAATATCCCCGCCACATGCGCCTCGATCGCGGCGGGCGTCTCCATCGGCTCGCCCCAGTCGAACCCGCAATCGCCATAGTCGATGCAGGCCAGCGTATCAAAGGGATCAAACCGCCACGGCCAGATCGGCCCCCAGGCATGCGGGGCAGAGGCGCGGCGAATGGCCTCCGGCCCCAGCCGCGCGCCGGGGCGATTGCTCACCGATGTGTCGAACGGAATGCCGGTGATCGCCACATCTACCCCGGTCAGGTCCTTGGTGTACTTCCGCCGGAAAAAGCTCAGCGCCCCAGACCATGACGCCTCCACCATCGACCCTTTCAACCGCGTCCGCGTAAAGGCCGCATCCGTCAGCGCCTCGCCCACATCCTTGCCCATGGCTTTCCCCTTGCCGGTTCATCGCCTGAACTCTGCACCGCCCGGCACCGACCCGACAAGCCCAACCTCTGGCCTGATCCTTCCCCGAAGGATCACCCGATTTTTCGCATGAAAAATCGTCCTTCGCGCCCTTCAGTTCCCGCCCAGAAGCCCTTCCAGCAATCCGCCCACGCCCTCGCCCAGTTCTTCCTCCAGCTTGCGCTTGGCGGCATCCTCAAGGCTCTCGCCTTCCACCTGCCCCAATTCCTCGGCGGCCTTGGCTTTCAGATCGTCCTCCAAGGCCTTGGCCTCTTCCTTGAAATTCTCCTCCGCCAGCGCCTCCAGATCCAGCGCATAGCTGGGCGCGGCCCAAGACCCGGTAATCCACAGCGGCACCGAAATCCCCCCCGTCCCATCCGCGCCGCGCAAAGCCGTGGGCCGGATGCGATATTCCAGATCGCGCGCGCCCAACCCGATCCGCCCCGATCCTTCGGCGCTGATCAAAGGCCCGGCAAGGATCAGATCGCTGTTGAACAGATCGCCCTGATCCATGTCGAAACTGGCCGACAGACTGTCAAAGATCGTCTTCTGCCCCTCACCCACATAGCCCGTGTCCAGCCGCGTGATCATCCCCGCGATGTCCAGCCCCAGTATCTCCCCCGCGCCAAGGTTCATCACCCCCGACCCGGACAGGCTGTTCATGATCGCCGCCACCGAAGTGCCCGACCCCAGGAAATCCACCGACAGATCGCCCGTCCCCACCAGCCGCTCGAACCCCGTCAGATCGGTCAGCATCGGTTGCAGGCTGATGTCGCGGAACGCCATGTCGCCGCCCACCGACAGGCCCTGCCGCCCGTTCACCACGAACTGACCGCCCACCGTGCCGCCATAGGCCCCCACTTCCTCCAGCCGGATCACCGCGCGCGCATTGTCCAGCGTGACCGATGCTGCCACCGGGCCAAGGTTCACCGCCCCAAGGTCCAGCGACGCCGCCCGCAGCCCCAGCTCGGCATCCAGCGCCGACAGCCCGCTCACATCGATGGGCCGGTCCGACCAACCTGCGGTCGCCACATCGCCGCCCCCCTCGCCCGCGCTGCTGCCACCGGCCACATTCTCGGCCACCGCCAGATCGCCCACCGCCAGCCGCGCCACCAGCTTGGGCCGCGCCTCGCCCGGCGTCAGGTCCAGATCGCCGGTGATCGCTGTGCCATCCAGCCCGATGGTCCCGCCGCGCAAATGAGCCGATCCCTCCGGCGTCAGCGTCACATCGCCCGCCAACGTCACGCTGTTTCGCCCGAACCCCTGCGGCAAAACGGGCGCATCCATCCCCGCCAGCGCCGACAGGGCGCGCAGATCGGCCAGATCGGCCTCCAGCCGCCCCTCGGCCATCACGGGCTGAAACCCGGCCCGCCCCTCAAACCCGATCCGCGCCGCCCCGGCCTCCAGCGCCAGCGTCACAGGCGACACGCCCCCTTCATAGGCGGTGCGGAACTGGGCCAGCGACAGGTTCAGCGCCACCGCCTCCCCCTGCGCCTCGCCGGTCATCACCACCTCCAGCGCGCCCTCGTAATCGGCCAGCCGCGCCTCGAGATTGACGCCGGTCAGTTGCACCCGCCGCCCCGTCGCATGATCGACATAGCCGATGCTGCCATCGCGGATCACCCCAAGGTCCAGCGTAAAGGGCGTATCCGCCGTCGCCATATCCGCCGTCGCCGTGCCACCCTGCGCGCCGCCGAACACCCAGTTCCCCGCCCCCTCTTCCCCGCTTTCGATCAGGATCTCGGGCCGCGTCAGCTCCAGCCCGGTGATCCGCACCTCGCCCCCGAACAGCGCGTTGGAATCAATCCGGATCGCCAGCGCATCGGCCACCAGCATCGGCCCTTCCTCGGACCAGTCGGCGTTGGAGATTTCGATCCGCCCCATCTCCACGCCCAGCACGGGCCAAAGCGTTGGCGTGACGCCGCCCTCAATCGTCAACTGCCGCCCGGTGACCTTCTCGAACTGCGCCACCGCCAGCGCCGCCACCCGATCCGACGGGATCAGGATCAACGCCGCCGCACCCGCCACCACCAGCACCGCAAGCACCCCAAGAACCCGGAAAACCCAGCGCATCCCACCCCCCGAAATCCAGCCTCAACCGCAGGTTACGCCTGCCCCCGCCCAGCCCGCAAGCGCCACCCAACACATCGGCGGATCAGTTCACCGCCACGGGCTTTGATCGGAACCGCGCCACCGTTTCCCGCTCCGCCCGTTTGCAGACCATCGGCGGCAACCCCCGGTCCAGCAGGGCCAGATCCTCCAGCACCATCTCGCCCATCCGCTTGAAGGCGATGTCCAGCGCCCCCGCCCGATGCGCCGACAAAAGGAAACCGGGGATGCCCCGCACCGGGTGATCCGCCGCCAAGGGTTCCTCGGGAAACACATCCGACGCCGCCAGAATATGCCCCCCCTGCACCGCCTCCATCAAAGCCGGGAAATCCACCACATCCGCGCGGGACAGCAGCAGGAAGATCGCCCCCTGCTGCATCGAGGCAAAGGCCTCCGCCCCCAGAAACGCCCGGTTCTCCGACGTGACCGCCGCCGTGCAGAACACCACATCCGACCCGGCCAGCACCGCCTCCAGCGTCGCAGGCTCCGCCCCCGCCTCGCGGATGCGCGACGGCGGCAACCACGGATCAAACACCCGCAAGCGCGGCGCAAAGCCCGTCAGCACCCGCGCACAGGCCCGGCCCAGATCGCCAAAACCGATGATCCCCACTTCGGCCCCGGTCAACAGCCGCGCCGTGCCATTGCCATCGCCCCCCCACAACTCGCGCCCCGCCCGGAAATCGGCATCCGCCCCATGGATATTGCGCAGCAAGGACAGCGCGAACCCCAGCCCGATCTCGGCCACAGGCTGCGCGAACACCGCCCCGGTGGTGACCACATGAATCCCGCGCCGGAACACCTCTTCATAAGGCATGTTGTTGAGAAGATTGGATTCCACATTGAAAATGCAGCGCAGCGAAGCCAGCCGCGCCAGCAGCGCCCCATCCATAGGCGGCTGCCCGATGATATAGCGCGCCTCCGCCAGAACATCATCCGCCAACGCGGGCAGGTCTTCATCCGTCGTCTCGACAATCCGATACCGCGCCCGCAATTCGGCCAGCCGGTCCGGCGCAAAGATCAGCGGCAGCGTGCGCGGCAGCGGGCAGGACAGGATCAGCGGGCGGGTATTGGTCATGGCAGGTCTCCTCTGGCCCCGGACGCTATGCCGCCCCCACCCGCAGGGCAAGCGGTCAGCGCTGATCCGATCGCGCGGCTGCGCCGCATTGTTTTTGTCTCGCCTGCGCGCGTGCCGCGCTCGGCTCGGCTGACGGGGGTTCCACCCCCGAACCCCCGGGGTATTTTTCCCAAGATGAAGGGGCAGAGTATCTTAGGCTTCATCTTGGCCCAAATACCCTGGGTGGTCAGCCAGCAGCGCGCCATCGGTTCGGGCACCCATGGCTGACCGGGGCGAAGGGCCCCCGCCGCCGAGCCAAGCGCGAAGGCGCGCAGGCGAGACAAAAACAATGCGGCGCAGCCGCGCCATGGGATCACCGCCCTTCCCGCCGCGCCGTGTTTGGGGTATGGCGCGGGCATGACCCAGAACCCGCCCAATCTGCGCCCCGACCTTGCCCGTGCCAGCGTTCCCGAAGAACGCCGAGTGGGCCAGCCCACCATCGGCATGGTCTCGCTCGGCTGCCCCAAGGCGCTGGTGGACAGCGAACGCATCCTCACCCGCCTGCGGGCCGAGGGATATGCCATCAGCCCCGATTACACCGGCGCCGATGCGGTGATCGTCAACACCTGCGGCTTCCTCGATTCCGCCCGCGCCGAAAGCCTCGATGCCATCGGCGAGGCGCTCAAGGAAAACGGCCGTGTCATCGTCACCGGCTGTCTTGGCGCGGAACCCGATTACATCACCGGCGCGCATCCCAAGGTGCTGGCCGTCACCGGCCCGCATCAATACGAACAAGTGCTGGATGCCGTGCATCGTGCCGTACCGCCGCAGCCCGATCCCTTCATCGACCTACTGCCCGCCACCGGCGTCAGCCTGACCCCGCGCCATTACAGCTATCTGAAGATCTCCGAAGGCTGTAACCACAAGTGCAAGTTCTGCATCATCCCCGACATGCGCGGCAAACTCCTCAGCCGCCCCGCAAATGCTGTGCTGCGCGAGGCCGAAAAGCTGGTGGAGGCCGGGGTGCGCGAACTTCTCGTCATCTCGCAGGACACCTCGGCCTATGGCGTGGATCGCAAGCATGACGAAAGCCCGTGGAAAGACCGCACCGTCCGCGCCCATATCACCGATCTGGCGCGCGAGATGGGCCAGCTTGGCGCCTGGGTGCGGCTCCATTACGTCTACCCCTACCCCCATGTGCGCGACCTGATCCCGCTCATGGCCGAAGGCCTGATCCTTCCTTATCTCGACATCCCCTTCCAGCACGCCCACCCCGATGTGCTGCGTCGCATGGCCCGCCCCGCCGCCGCCGCCCGCACGCTCGACGAAATCTCCGCCTGGCGCGCCGCCTGCCCAGACATCACGCTGCGCTCCACCTTCATCGTGGGCTACCCTGGCGAGACAGAGGCCGAATTTCAGACCCTGCTCGATTGGCTGGACGAGGCGCAGCTCGACCGTGTCGGCTGCTTCAAATACGAAAACGTTCCCGGCGCGCGGTCGAACGCCCTGCCCGACCATGTGGCCGAAGAAATCAAACAGGACCGCTGGGATCGCTTTATGGCAAAGGCACAGGCGATATCCGAGGCGAAACTGGCCACAAAGGTTGGAAAAGTGCTGCAGGTCATCGTGGATGAGGTCGATGACGAAGGCGCCACCTGCCGCACGCAGGCCGACGCTCCGGAAATCGACGGCAACCTTTTCATCGATGAGGATTTCGCCACCCTCTCCCCCGGCGATATCGTGACGGTGCAGGTGGAAGAGGCGGGCGAATACGATCTCTGGGGTCGCCTGACGGCTTGACCAAAGGGTCGATCGCCGCACATCCTGCATCGCGCAAGCCAGCAGGAGCCAGCCAATGACCGACATCCCCAAGATCGCCCAGAAAGCCCCCTACCCGGTCGAGGCCGAGGCGGGCAAAACCTATTTCTGGTGCGCCTGCGGCGAGTCAAAGAACCAGCCCTTCTGCGACGGCAGCCACAAGGGCACCTCCTTCACCCCGGTGAAAGTGACGGCGGATGAGGGAAAGAAGCTGTTCTTCTGCGGCTGCAAGGCCAGCGCCAAAGCCCCCTTCTGCGACGGCAGCCACGCGCGCCTCTGACAGATCGTCACGGGTGGCTTGGCGCAGCCCTCAACGCGTCTAACTCACCTGTATGTCCGACGAAACCCGCATCCTCTACAACGACACCTGCCCGGTTTGCCGGTTCGAGATTGATCATTACCGCAAGACCGCCGCCCGTGACGGTGCCGCATTGCGCTTTGACAGCCTCGATCAGGCCGCCCACTATGGCCTGACCCCGGATCAGGCCGCGCGCCGCCTGCATGTGCTGAAGGACGGTCAGCTTATCTCCGGTCTGGCCGCCTTCCGCGCAATCTGGGCGGGCCTGCCGCGCTGGCGCTGGCTCGCGCGCATTACGGGCTGGCCGCTGATCAACCCGGCGCTGACCTTGCTCTACGACAGGATCGCCGCTCCCGTCCTCTACCGCGCCCACCTGCGACGACAGGCGAACCGGGCCTGATCTTCATCTCGGCCCAAATACTCAAAATCAACACACCAACCCGAGACGCCCGCAGCATGACGCGCAGGATGTTTCACCTTGGCCAGAATATCCAAGCCTTCCGCTTTCACGCACTGGCAGACCAAGGCGCAGACCCGCCCATCACCCAAAAGTTTTCAGAAAAACTTTTGCAAATTCCTTTCTTCAAGGAATTTGCCCCTCACCCGATCAGGATGACCGCCCAGGCCAACCCGCCCGCCAGCGCTGTCACTGCCACCAGGGCCGATCCGGCATCCTTGGCCCGCTTCGCGCGCGGGTCGATCTCTTCGGAAATGTAGTCGACCACCTCCTCGATGGCCGTGTTGGCAAGTTCCGCCGCCAGCACCAGCAAACCCAGCGCAAGGATCAGCGCCCGTTCCCCCGGCGTCAGGTCCAGCGTCAGCGCCAGCGTGGCCGAGATGACATTGACCAACGTCCATTGCCGCAGCGATTTCTCGCGCGCCCAGGCCGACATCCAGCCCTGCCAGGACCAGATCGTCGTATTGCCGATCCGCCGCACCTCTGCCTTCAGCCAGCCGATCATCGCGCCCTCTCCCTGCCTGCCGCAACTGCCTGCCGCGGCTCAAGCCTTACCCTGCCCGATCCAGCGCGTCGAGATAGGCCCGCACGCAGGTCACCACATGGGCGAACCTGTCACCGCCCAGATGCACCCCGCCATACCAGCGCGTCACCACGATCACATGATCGCTCAGCCCCGCGCGCTCCAGCATGCGCAGGATCACCGCCCCCGCGCCCGCCTCGCCGTCATCACCCTTTTGCGGCCCGCCCTCGCTCAGGAGACAGGCCCAGGAATTATGCGTGACTTTGGCATATTTCTTGTCGCGCTTCAGGTCGGCCAGCAAGGCCTCCACCCCGGCGCGGCCCGCAACAGGCCCGCCCGACACGGCATAGCGCGACCCGCGGTCGCGCAGAATTTCCCCAAGCTTTTCCATCCGCGCGACCCTGTCACGCAGCCCCCCGCGCCTCAAGCCCTCGGATCACCGGCCCCCGGATGATTGACCCCCGGATCACTGGCCCCCGGATTACCCGGATGACCCACACCAGATCAGCGCGGCACCAGCGCCTCGATCCCGGCCTTGTTCGCACAAAACTCCGGCAGCGTTTCCGCCGTCACATGGCTGGCCAGCCAGCCGGTGCAATCCGCATCCTGCCCGCAGGCCTGACAGCGATCCACGAGCGCCGCCAATTCCCCGCGCTGCAACCAGCCTTCGACCACCGCGCCGGTCAGGCTGACGCCCAGCACCCGGCCCATCCCGCGCGTCAGACCCCAGGCCTTGGGTGCCTCTGCATATCCGATCATCGCTGTCGTCTCCTTGGCGGGCACAAGATCGCACCCGTCAGGGCAGACTGCCCCCGCCCTGCCGCCTTTGCCTTGACACAGATCAAAGGCCGCCCCTAGCGGCGCAACTGCGCCACCACGGCCCGAACCTGCGCCTTGCGCTGGGAATTGGGCGGATGGCTGCCAAGGAACCGGTCCCCCGGATCGGGCAACCGGTCAAAGAACCCCGCCCCAAGCACAGGGTCATATCCGGCATAAAAGGCGATCTCCGTGCCCAGCGCATCGGCCTCCAGTTCGAAATCCCGCGAATAGCGCCGCGCGCCCACCGTGGCCCCCATCTGCTGCGCCGCCTGCACCGCGTCGGCCCCGGCCCCGGTCGCCTGCGCCAAAATCCCCGCCATCATCGCGCCCGCCATCGCCGTCTGCTGCTGCTGCGGGATATGGCCCAGAATGTGATGGCTCGCCTCATGGCCCAGCACGAAGGCGATCTCATCGGCATTACGCGCATCCGCGATCAGCGCCAGCGTAAAGCCAAGGATAGGCCGCCCGGTTTCATCCAGCGTCTGAAACGCGTTCGGCCCCTGTCCGGGGCGATCATCGATCACGATACGGAAATCGCAATTCACCCCCCGCGTCCGGGCGCGGCAAATCTCTTCGGTCATCGGCTCCACCTGCCGGACCACGCGGATAAAGTTATCCGCCGCTTGCCGCGGGCTCAGCGGCGCCGCCACCACCTGCGGCACAGGTTCCGGAATGGGGGCGGGATAGCCCGTCTCATAAGTGGGAACGCAGGCGGCAAGCCCGCCCAAAGCCATGATCGCCAGAAATATCGCCCGCATTGCCCGCCCGATCCGTTCGTTCGCCATGCCCCACCGGGGGCCGCAAATCTCGTTCACGCCAATCTAGCAAAGCCCGCGCGGCGAACCAGCCCCCACCGCGCTCCCTCACGCGCAATTCAGCGCCCTTCCGCCAGCCCCGCCCGCCCGCATCAGGTTTTCCCGATTGCACGCCCCCGCCCCGCCGCGCTAGCCTGCCCCCATGTTCACCATCGAGCATGACTTTGACGCCACAGTGATCACCCTCATAGACGAGGGGCACGAAGGCCTGCAGGAAGACATCACCATCCTCGCGTTCGAGGATTGCGTGACACTGGAACAGCTTGATCCGCTGACCGAAGACCCCGTCCGCATCACCCTGTCCATGGCACAACTGCGCGACCTCGCCGCCGCGCTGGACCTGCCCGAAGGCAGCTACCGGATCGAAGGCAAACCCCCGGCCAAAACGCCCTAATCCAACCGAAACCGCTTGTCCCGCGACGTGGCCCCCCGCACCAGCGCCAGCCGCCCCTTCGCCACGCCCAGCGCATGCGCCAACGCCTCCGCCACCGCCGCCGTGGCACGGCCCTCCTCGGGCGGCTCATGCACCGCAATCCGCCACACATCCCCCTCCAGCACACAGGCCGCGACCCGCGCCCTCGGTGTCACCCGCACCACAAACTCCGCCCCCGGCACCGCCAGATCGGCCCGCTCACCCTTCTTCATCGCACGCTCCCTCTGGCCTTCCACCCTGCCCCGCGCCTAACCTGCCCGCAACCACCAGCCACCTCCGAGGCCAGAATGACCACCGCCTTCTATTTCGACGAACGCAGCTTCTGGCACCATGGCGGCAACTACGCCCTCACCCTGCCCGTGGGCGGCCCTATCGGCGCGCTGGTGCAACCCGGCGGCGGCCTGCCCGAATCGCCCGAAACCAAACGCCGCCTCAAGAACCTGATCGAGGTGACGGGCCTCATCCACCACCTCTCCCCGCGCAGCGCAGACCCTGCCACCCGCGACGACCTCCTTCGCGTCCACCCCGCCGCCTATCTCGACCGCTTCAAGGCGCTCTCCGATGCCGATGGCGGCGAACTTGGCCCCCGCGCGCCCTTCGGCCGGGGAGGCTATGAACTGGCCACCCTCTCCGCAGGCCTCGCCAAACGCGGGCTGATCGACATCCTCACCGGACAGGCCCGCAACGGCTATGCCCTCTCCCGCCCACCGGGCCACCACTGCCTGCCCGATCACCCCAACGGCTTCTGCCTTCTGGCCAATATCGCCATCGCCATCCGTGCCGCCCAAGCAGAAACCCCGGCGAAACGCTTCGCCGTGATCGACTGGGACGTCCATCACGGCAACGGGACCGAGGCGATCTTTCTGACCGACCCCGACATCCTCACCATCTCGCTGCATCAGGACCGCAACTATCCCACGGATACCGGCCACGCCAATGTCCGGGGCGAAGGTGCCGCCTATGGCACCAACCTCAACATCCCCCTCCCCCCCGGCACCGGCCACAAGGGGTATATCGAGGCCTTCCAGCGCCTCGTGATCCCCGCCCTCCACGCCCACAAACCCGACGCCATCCTCATCGCCTGCGGCTTTGACGCCGCCGCGCTGGATCCCTTGGGCCGCATGCTCGCCACCGCCGACACTTTCCGCCAGATGACCCGCCTCACGATGCAGGCCGCCGATACCCTCTGCCACGGCCGCCTCCTCGCCGTGCACGAGGGAGGGTATTCCGAGGTCTACGTCCCCTTCTGCGGCCATGCCGTGATCGAGGAACTGGCCCAAAGCCCAATAACCGCCCCCGATCCCCTCGCCGCCACCCTGAACGCCCGCCAACCCGACCCCCGCTTCGATGCCTTCCTCACCACATGGATCGACGATCTGGAAACCCTGTATTCAAGCCCCTGACCACCAACTCGCCCCTTGCCCATTCACCTTGGCTCAAATACCCAAAACCTCGAGCCAAGCGCGAATGCGCGCAGGCGAGACAAAAGCAATGCGGGCGTATGCCCGCTCCGCCAAAATCCTCCCCTCACCGCCCCGCGCCACGCTGGGGCAGCAAGGCCCCCCAGATGCCCAAAAACCAGATGCTCGCAAACGACGTCGCCTTCCAATTTCTCGCCACCCGGCAGTCCTACCCCTCCAAGGTGATGACCGGCCCCGCCCCCGACCGCGCGGCGCTGGAGCCTATCCTGCAAGCCGCCTTGCGCGTGCCCGATCATGGCAAGCTGGAACCCTGGCGGCTGGTGGTGGGCTATCGCCCTGCACTCAGCCTTTGGGCCGATCTGGCCGCGGCGCGGGCGCGTGAATTGGGCAGCGATCCGGAAAAGATCGAAAAAGGCCGTGGCCAGTTTGACCGCTCCCACCTGGCCGTGACAGTGATCGCCGCGCCCAAGCCCTCCGACAAGATCCCTGAAATCGAACAGACGCTGTCGGCCGGCGCGCTTTGCCTCGGTGTCGTCAATGCCGCCACCGCCGCGGGCTGGGGCGCGAACTGGCTGACCGGCTGGGTCAGCCATGACCGCCCCTTCATCACCCGCGCCTTCGGCTGCACCGATACAGAATGGGTGGCGGGCATCATCCATATCGGCACCCCGGGCAGCCCCATGCCCGACCGTCCGCGCCCCGACCCCGCCCGCACCATCACATGGGCCTGACGGCGGCCCAACGAAAGGCATCCCCATGGGCATGATCTTCGCCAGCTTCTCTCGCGCCCTCGCGCAATGGACCGATCCGCGCTTCCGCCGCGTGGTCCTCTTGGGCGTGGGTCTCACTCTGGCGCTCCTCGTCGCGCTCTACGCGCTGATGATCGGCGCGATCCAGTGGCTGGTGCCGGAAACCACCGACCTGCCGCTGCTCGGCCCGGTCGGCGGCCTCGACACGCTCCTCTCCATCGGCTCGATCTTCCTCATGCTGCTGGCCTCGGTCTTCCTGATGGTCCCCGTCGCCTCGGCCTTCACCGGCATCTTTCTGGAAGATGTGGTCGACGCGGTCGAAGACCGCCACTACCCAACCCTGCCCAATGCCCGCCCACAGACCCTGTCTGAGGGCCTGATCGGCGCGGTCAATTTCTTCGGCATCGCTCTGGGGGCCAACCTGATCGCGCTGTTTCTCTGGCCCTTTGCCGGGCCGCTGGTGCCGGTGCTGTTCTGGGGGCTGAACGGCTATCTGCTGGGGCGGGAATACTTCACCCTCGTCGCCCAGCGCCGCGTGGGCCGGGATCAGGCCCGCGCGCTTTGGCGCGCCAACAAGGCCCGGCTCTGGGGCGCGGGCGTGCTGATGGCCGCACCCCTGTCGATCCCGGTGCTGAACCTTTTCATCCCAGTGTTCGGCGTGGCGACCTTCGCCCATCTCTTCCACCGCCTGAACCGCCCCTGATCTGCCCGCTGATCCGGCGGCGCGGCGTGCCGCCGCACGCCTTTTTGTCGTCGGCGCCTGCGCGCCTCCTCCGCGATCAGGGGGCGTTCCGCCCCCTTTTGTCCCGCCTGCGGCGTGCCAATTCACCCCCTGAGGGTATTTGGAACCAAGATGAAGAGCGCGGGATCAGTCCGTCATCACCCCGCGCATGTCGATATCGCGGATTGAGATCACCCCCGACAGGATGATCCCCGCCAACACCAGCCAGACCAGCGCGGCAATCCACGTGGTCATCCGCGCTTTCTTCCCCACGATATCCCGCGCCGGCGCGCCCTTTGGCGTGCCCGGCACCACCTCGCCCGCATCACCCTGACTGACGAACCGGATGGGCAGCACGATGAAGAACACCATGAACCAGGTCACGGCATAAAGCACGATGGCCGATGTGATGCTCATGCCCTTACACCTGTTCCAGTTCGACCAGACAGCCGTTGAAATCCTTGGGATGGAGGAACAACACGGGCTTGCCATGCGCGCCGATCTTCGGCTCCCCGGTCCCCAGCACCCGCGCGCCTGACGCCTTCAACCGGTCCCGCGCTTCCAGAATATCCTCCACCTCATAGCAGATGTGGTGAATCCCCCCCGCAGGGTTCTTTTCCAGAAAGCCCGCAATGGGGGAGTTCTCGCCCAGCGGATAGAGCAGCTCGATCTTCGTGTTCGGCAATTCGATGAAGATCACCGTCACCCCATGATCCGGCTCATCCTGCGGCGCGCCAACCGTCGCGCCCAAAGTGCCGCGATACTGCTCAGCCGCCGCCACCAGATCCGGCACGGCAATGGCAACATGGTTCAAACGTCCGATCATCGGCCCCTCCCTGACAAGCTCTCGCCTGCGGTTATGGGTGCGCCCCGCCCCCCGCGCAAGGGGCGCAGCCGTCGCAGGCACGCGCTTTACCGCATCTTAACCCGCTGGCCCAAGACTTGCAGACAAACAGCAGGAGACCGTCCATGCAAACCCAGCCGCCCCCACCGCCACCAACCCTGCGCGATCCGGTCAACGCCCGGCTTGCCACGCTCTATCCCGGCTAAAGCGCCCACTCAAAGCGCCGGATCCGATGCCGCCCGCACCAACCCCGTCAGGTCCGACAGCCGTTCCCGCTGCCGCCCCGCCGCGTCAAAATTCGCAGGCGACAGCCACGCGGCATAGGCCTCGCGCAGCGCAGGCCATTCGCTGTCGATCATGGCAAACCATGCCGTATCCCGGTTCGCCCCCTTGATCACCATGTGCTGGCGAAACACGCCCTCAAAGGAGAACCCCAACCGCTGCGCCGCCCGCCGCGACGGCAGGTTCAGCGCGTTGCACTTCCATTCATAGCGCCGATAGCCATGCGAAAAGGCCCAATCCATCATCAGGAACATCGCCTCGGTCGCCGCCCGCCCCCGCTGCAATGTCGGGGAAAGGCAGATATTGCCCACCTCGATCACCCCATGCTCCGGCGTGATCCGCAAGTAAGACGCCACCCCCGACGGATGCGCCGCCCCCTCGGCAGTGATCGCCCAGAACACCGGATCCGTCCCCCCGGTCGCCTCCTTGGCCCAGCGGTGATAGGCGGCGGATGAATGGAACGGACCGTAAGGCATGTAATCCCACAGCGCATCATGCCCGGCAAAGGCCGCGAACAGATCCGCCGCATGGGCATCGGCATCCAGCCGCTCCAGCCGCGCATAGCGCCCTTCCATCGGTGTATCGCCGGGCCGCTCTGCCGCCTGCCAACCGCTCAAGACCGCCATCCCCGCCTCCGCCAAAGTCCGACCGCACCTTGCCCTGCCCCATCGGCAAACCGCAAGATCAGAACGCAAATCCGGGCGGATAGGAATGGAACCCGTCAAAATCCGCCTTGCCCAAGGCCACCCCCGCCCCCCGCAGCGCGGCATAACCCATGGTCAGGTGAAACAGGAAATTCGGCATCCCATACAGATGCAGGAACGTCGCCCCGTCCTGCTCCAGCCACGCCTCGCCCGCCTGATGGCGGATCACCCGCGCCTCCGCCCCCTCAAACAGGCCAGGCCCCATCGCCCCCAGCATCGCCCGCGCCACCGCCAGCCGTGGCCCCAGCGCCTTTGGCAAATCCGGCACCTCGCGCCCGGCCAGCGGACAGGCCACCCGCAAAGCAAACCCCGCCGCCGTGGCAAACTGCTGCCCGGCCGGAAAGGCATCCGCAATCCGCGCGCCCATGGCCTCCGGCCCCGCCCGCTCTACGATCACAGACACCCGCTCCAGATAATGCCGGAACACCGGGACGGATGCAGAGTAAAGCGGCGGATGCGGCGTCATGGGTCACCTCGGGACAAGGCGACAGACTGGCAGGGAATGCCCGGCTTGGCGAGGGGCGTCCAATGCGCCCTCCCCATCATCGGGGGGGTCACACCCCCAAAACAAAAGGGGCGCCACCGCGCCCCCCCTGCTTCACTGATCCTTCGGCACCACGCGCAGGCGCAATTCGCGCAACTGCTCGTTCATCGGCTCGCTCGGCGCGCCCATCAGCAGATCTTCCGCGCGCTGGTTCATGGGGAACATGATCACCTCGCGGATGTTGCTTTCATCCGCCAGCAGCATCACCGCCCGGTCGATCCCCATGGCACAGCCGCCATGCGGCGGCGCGCCGTATTTGAACGCCTTCACCATGCCGCCGAACCGCTTGTCCACTTCGCTGTTCGGATAGCCTGCCAGCTCAAACGCCTTGTACATGATCTCAGGCTTGTGGTTCCGGATGCCGCCCGAAATCAGCTCATAGCCGTTGCAGGCCAGATCATACTGATAGGCATAGACCGCCAGCGGATCGCCCATCAGCGCCTCCATCCCGCCCTGCGGCATGGAGAAGGGGTTGTGCGAAAAGTCGATCTTGCCGTCATCGGTTTTTTCATACATCGGGAAATCCACGATCCAGGCGAAGCGGAACGTGTCCGTCTCGGCCAGCCCCAATTCCCGCCCGATCTCATTGCGCGCCCGGCCCGCAAAGCTTTCAAACTGCTCGGGCTTCCCGCCCAGGAAAAACGCCGCATCGCCCAGACCCAACCCAAGCTGCTGCCGGATCGCCTCGGTCCGCTCCGGCCCGATATTCTTGGCCAGCGGCCCGGCGGCTTCCATCCCCGATCCATCCTCGGCCTCGCGCCAGAAGATATAGCCCATCCCCGGCAGCCCTTCCTTCTGGGCATAGGCATTCATCCGGTCACAGAACTTGCGGCTTCCCCCGGTCGGGGCCGGAATGGCGCGCACCTCGGTGCCTTCATTCTCCAACAGCTTGGCGAAGACCGCGAAACCGGACCCCCGGAAATGCTCGGTCACGATCTGCATCTTGATCGGGTTCCGCAGGTCCGGCTTGTCCGACCCATACCACAAAAGCGAGTCGCGATAGGCGATGCGCGGCCAGTCACTCGCCGTCTTGCAGTCGGGGCGGAACGTCTCGAACAGGCCCTGAATCACGGGCTGCACGGCGGCAAAAACATCCTCCTGCTCGACAAAGCTCATCTCCACATCCAACTGGTAGAAATCAGTGGGGGAACGGTCGGCCCGCGGGTCTTCATCGCGGAAACAGGGCGCGATCTGGAAATAGCGGTCGAACCCCGCCACCATGATCAACTGCTTGAACTGCTGCGGCGCCTGCGGCAGGGCATAGAACTTGCCCGGATGCAGGCGGGACGGCACCAGAAAATCCCGCGCGCCTTCGGGGCTGCTGGCGGTGATGATCGGCGTCTGAAACTCGTTGAAGCCCTGATCCCACATCGCATTGCGCAGATGGCGCACGACATTGGACCGCAGCATCATGTTGCGATGCAGCTTTTCCCGCCGCAAGTCCAGGAAGCGATAAGTGAGCCGCGTCTCTTCGGGATAATCCACCTCGCCAAAGACCGGCATCGGCAATTCCTCCGCCGCGCCCAGCACTGTCAGCCCCGTGACATAGACCTCAACCTCCCCGGTCGGGATCTTGGGGTTCACCAGCGCCGCATCGCGCGCCTTCACCCGCCCGTCGATCCGCACCACCCATTCGGCGCGCACCTTTTCCACCGCTGCAAAGGCCGGGCTGTCACTGTCGGCCAGCACCTGCGTGATGCCGTAATGGTCGCGCAGGTCGATGAACAGCACCCCGCCATGGTCGCGCACGCGATGCACCCAGCCCGCAAGGCGGACCTCCTGCCCCACATGGGCGGTGTTCAGTTCGGCGCAGGTATGGCTGCGATAGGCGTGCATCATGCTCCCCTTTGCGAGGCTGGATCGGACATCGCGCCGATACACCCGTTGCCGCGCGCGAAGTCAAGGCCGCGCAATGCCAAAACGCGCGCCCTGCGCCGACCCCGACCCGTGCATCCCTGCACAAGTCTCGCGCGCCCCTGCCCGCTTTCCGCAACGGCGCACCGGCCCCATATTCACGGCAACCGAAACACTTTGCCGAAAGGGCATATCATGACCGCGATCCCCGGCATCCACCACGTCACTGCCATTTCCGGCCCGCCGCAAGAGAATGTGGATTTCTACGCAGGCCGCCTGAACCAGCGCCTGGTGAAGAAAACCGTCAACTTCGACGATCCCGGCACCTATCACCTCTATTACGGCGATCATGCGGGCAGCCCCGGCACGATCCTGACCTTCTTCCCCTTCGCTGACGCCGGCCCCGGCCGCGCCGGCCCCGGCATGGCCTCGGCCTTCGCCTATGCCATCCCGAAGGGTGAACTTGACGCCATGATCGACGAACTGTCCGAAGGCGACCACCACATCCCCGCGGGCACCGAACGCTTCGGCCAGCGCGTCATCACCCTGCGCGATCCCGATGGCGCCCCGGTGGAACTGATCGAAACCGACGGTGCCACGGATCGGCACGGTTTCCATTCCGTCACCCTCTGGGAACAGGACCCGGAACCCACCGCGCGGCTGTTGACCGAGGCTTTCGGCTACCGCGCCCTCGGCTCTGAGCGGAGCGCGGGAGGCGAACGCCTGCGCCTTGTGGCCGATGGCGCAGAACGTGGCCGCATCATCGACATCTGGCGCGCCGATGTGCCGACGGTCGCCCGCCCGGGGCGCGGCACCATCCACCACATCGCCTTCCGCGCCAAGACGCAGGAAGATCAGCACCATTGGCAGGACGCGCTTCTGTCCTTCGGCCACCGCACCACGCCCGTCATCGACCGGCAGTATTTCAACGCGATCTACTTCCGCGAACCGGGCGGCGTGCTGTTCGAAATCGCCACCGATCCGCCGGGCTTTGCCGTGGATGAACCGCTGGAAACCATGGGCAGCCAGCTGATGCTGCCCGCCAAACACGAACGCCTGCGCGACCGGATCGAGGCCGTACTTCCCCCCATCCGAGTGCCCACCAAGGTGCCCGCATGATGCGCCACGGCCCTGCAACGGGGGCCACCGCCGGGATCGTGCTTTTGCACGGTCGCGGCGGCTCGGCCGCCGACATCCTGTCGCTGATGGATCACGCCGCCCTGCCGCAGGTCGCCGCCATCGCGCCCGAAGCGCCGGGCAACAGCTGGTGGCCCACCAGCTTCCTCGCCCCCACAGCGCAGATGGAACCCTTCGTCACCCGCGCCTTGGCGCAGGTCGATCAGGCCATCGCCACGCTGGAAGCCGAAGGCATCCCGCGAACCCACATCTGGCTGTCCGGCTTCAGCCAAGGCGCCTGTCTCGCGGCCGAGGCCTTCGCCCGCACCGGCGCGGGCCTCGCCGGGCTTCTGGCCTTTTCCGGCGGCCTCATCGGAACCGCCGACGCGCCAGGCCTGCCGACCGAGGCGCTCTATGGCCACAGCCCCAAACGCTTCGACTACACAGGCAAGCATGAAGGCCGCGTCTGGCTCTCCGTCCATGAACGCGACCCCCATATCCCGCTGGCGCGCGTCCGCGAAACCGCCAACACCTTCACCGCGCTCGGCGCCACAGTGGAAACCCGCATCCACCCCGGCGCGGGCCACGGGCTGATGCAGGACGACCTCGCCGCCCTGCGCCACCTTCTCAACCGGTAAGCGATTTCTGACGCAGAAATCGCATCGGAAACTGACGCAGTTTCCGGGCCGCCCCCAAAGGGCGGCCATCCGTTTTCTGCGTCAGATTTCGCCCCCCGCCCAGACCGCCGGGATCAAACCGCGCAGCGCATTGCCCACCCACAACCGCACCCGTGGCAAGTCGCGCGCCAAGAGCACCTCCTCCGGCACCGCCATCTCGGCCCGCAACACCCCCGGCAACAGGCCTGAAGTCAGGGGCGGCGTCCGCATCCCCGCCCCGCGATCGAAAAACAGCGTGGTGATCGTGCCATCGCAGACCTCGCCCCGCTCGTTGCAGAACACCACCTCATCCAGCCCCGCAGGCAGCGCCGCCCGCGCCGCGTCATAGGCCGCGCGCCGCGTCGATTTCACCCGCAGCCACGGATCATCCGACGCCAACCGCTCCGCTGCCAACCCCAGCCGCCACTCCGCCGCGGCAGGCGGCAAAGCCGCCACCGTCACCGCGCAATCCCCCGCAGGCCCCATGGTCAGCCGCACCCGCAGTGGCCCGTCCCCCACCGCCGCCTCCAGCGCCGCCCGCACCACACCCGCAACACAGACAAAGCCCAACACCTCAGCCCCCGCCGCCAACCGCGCCAGATGCAGCGGCAGACGCGGAAACCTCGCGCCATCCCACAACAGCGTCTCGATCAGCCGGGCGTCGCCAGCCTTTCCGCGTAACGCGCCTTCCACAGCGCCTCCTCCCATTCGCCCGTTGCGGTGGAATCGTGCACCACCCCGCCGCCCACATTCAGCGCCACCCGCCCACCGGGAAACAGCGACAGCGTGCGGATCGCCACATTCCACACGGCATCCCCATCCGGGGCCATCCAGCCCATCGCCCCGCAATAAACGCCGCGCGCGCGCCCCTCGACCTCGCGAATGATCTCCATCGCGCGGATCTTCGGCGCCCCGGTGATGGACCCGCAGGGAAACAGCGCCGCCATCAGCCCCGCCAGATCGGCCCCGGCCACCAACCGCCCCATCACGGTCGAACTCATCTGATGCACCGTCGCAAAAGGCTCCACCGCATACAATTCCGGCACCTTGACTGATCCCACCTCGGAAATCCGCGCAATGTCATTGCGCAGCAAATCCACGATCATCAGGTTCTCGGCCCGCGCCTTGTCCGACACGGCCAATTCCGCCGCCAGCGCCGCATCCCGCACCGGATCAGGATCCCGCGGCGCGGTCCCCTTCATGGGCCGGGCTGAAATCGCCCCGCCTTCCACCCGGAAGAACAACTCTGGCGACCGTGACATCACCACCGGCCCCACGCCCAGATCGCAGAACACGCCATATCCCACGCTTTGTCGCGCCCGCAGCGCGCCGAACAGGCCCAGCGCCGTGCCCGCCTCCAGCCGCGCCGACAGCGGGAATGTCAGATTGATCTGATAGCAATCCCCTGCCGCGATATAGTCGGCCACCTTGGCAAAGGCCGCGCCATAACCCGCCCGCGTGATCCCCCGCCGCAGCCGCGACAGCCGCGCCGCCCCCGCCCCCTCGGCCGCCTGCGCCAGCACCGCGCCCGCATCCTGCGGCGCGTCAAACACTCCCAGCGCCAGCAAAGGCCCCGGCCGCCGCGCGGGCATCAACCGCGCCAGCTTTGGCTCCAGCGCATAGCCCGCCTCATAGGCCACATAGCCCGCCACCCAAGCCCCGCCCGCCCGCGCCGCATCGGCTCGCGCCAGCGCCGCGCGCACCTCGCCTGCCCGCCGCGCGACAATGACCTCGCGCGGCACGGCAAACAGCGCCGCCCCGCCACCGGGACCATGTTCGAAAAGGATCACGCGCCGCGCCCCGTGTTCTGTCGTGCTGTCAGTTCCGGCAGGAGATAACACCCCCCCCCCCCCCCGACCAGCCCGCCTGCGACACCCCGCCACCCCGAACCGCCACCGCCGACGGCGCAGCCGTACAAATTTCTTCAAAGAAATTTGCAAATTCGTTCGAACGAATTTGGGGTCGCGCCCTGCGCACCCACAACCGCTTGCGCCGCGCCGTCCACTCCCCTAAACCCCCGTCAATTTGCGCGAAGCACGAATCCACCTCCCGCAGCCCACCGCCGCGGGATCGCACATGCGGGACAGGACCATGCCGAAAAGAACCGATATCTCCTCCATCATGATCATCGGCGCGGGTCCCATCGTCATCGGGCAGGCCTGCGAGTTCGATTACTCCGGCGCGCAAGCGTGCAAGGCCCTGCGTGAGGAAGGCTACCGCGTCATCCTCGTCAACTCCAACCCCGCCACGATCATGACCGATCCGGGTCTGGCCGATGCCACCTATATCGAACCGATCACCCCTGAAGTTGTCGCCAAGATCATCGAAAAAGAGCGCCCCGACGCGCTCCTTCCCACCATGGGCGGCCAGACCGGGTTGAACACTTCGCTGGCTCTGGCCGATATGGGCGTCTTGGAAAAATTCGGCGTGCAGCTGATCGGCGCCAACCGTCAGGCCATCGAAATGGCCGAGGACCGCAAGCTCTTCCGCGAAGCGATGGACCGCATCGGTCTGGAAAACCCCAAGGCCACGATCATCGCCGCCCCCAAGCTGCCCAATGGCAAGTATGACATCGCCGCAGGTGTGGCCGAGGCCATCGCCGCCATCGAATATGTGGGCCTGCCCGCCATCATCCGCCCTGCCTTCACCCTCGGCGGCACAGGTGGGGGCGTCGCCTATAACCGCGATGATTATGAAGCCATCGTGAAATCGGGTCTGGAAGCCAGCCCCGTCGCGCAGGTTCTGGTGGATGAGTCCCTGCTCGGCTGGAAAGAGTTCGAGATGGAGGTTGTCCGCGACCGCGCCGACAACGCCATCATCGTCTGCGCCATCGAGAATATTGATCCGATGGGCGTGCATACCGGCGACTCGATCACCGTCGCCCCCGCCCTCACGCTGACCGACAAGGAATACCAGATCATGCGCAACGGCTCCATCGCCGTGCTGCGCGAGATCGGGGTGGAAACCGGCGGTTCCAACGTGCAATGGGCGATCAACCCCGCTGATGGCCGCATGGTGGTGATCGAGATGAACCCCCGCGTCTCCCGCTCTTCGGCGCTGGCGTCCAAGGCCACGGGCTTCCCCATCGCGAAGATCGCCGCGAAGCTGGCGGTGGGCTACACGCTGGATGAGCTGGACAATGACATCACCAAAGTCACCCCCGCCTCATTCGAACCCTCCATCGACTATGTCGTCACGAAAATCCCGCGTTTCGCCTTCGAGAAATTCCCCGGCTCCGTCCCCAACCTCACCACCGCCATGAAATCGGTGGGCGAGGTGATGGCCATCGGCCGCACCATCCACGAATCCCTGCAAAAGGCCCTCGCCTCCCTCGAAACCGGCCTCACCGGCTTTGACGAGATTGCCATCCCGGGCGCCCCCGACCGCGCCGCCATCTCCAAGGCCCTGTCCGAGGCCACCCCCGACCGCCTCCGCGTCATCGCCCAGGCCATGCGCCACGGCTTCACCAACGACGAAATCAACGCCATCACCGCCTTTGATCCGTGGTTCCTCTCCCGCATCCGCGAAATCATGGATGCCGAGGCCGACATCCGCAAATCTGGCCTGCCGCTGGATGCCACCGGCCTGCGCAAACTGAAAATGATGGGCTTCACCGACGCCCGCCTCGCCAAACTCACAGGGCGGGAAGAGGCGCAGGTCCGCCGCGCCCGCACCCGCCTTGGCGTCACCGCCGTCTTCAAGCGGATCGACACTTGCGCCGCGGAGTTTGAGGCGCAAACGCCTTACATGTATTCCACCTATGAATCCCCCGTCATGGGCGATGTGGAATGCGAAGCCCGCCCGTCGAAGGCGAAAAAGGTCGTCATCCTCGGCGGCGGCCCCAACCGCATCGGCCAGGGGATCGAGTTCGATTATTGCTGCGTCCATGCCTGCTACGCCCTGACCGCGGCGGGCTATGAGACGATCATGGTCAACTGCAACCCCGAAACCGTCTCCACCGATTACGACACCTCCGACCGCCTCTATTTCGAACCCCTCACCCTCGAACACGTCCTCGAAATCCTGCGGGTGGAGCAAGACAACGGCACCCTCCATGGCGTTATCGTGCAATTCGGCGGCCAAACGCCGCTGAAACTCGCCAACGCTCTGCATGAAGAGGGCATCCCGATCCTCGGCACCACACCCGATGCCATCGACCTTGCCGAAGACCGGGAACGCTTCCAGCAACTCCTCCACTCACTCGGCCTGAAACAACCCGTCAACGGCACCGCCCGCTCGCGGGATGAGGCCTTCGCCGTGGCACAAACAGTCGGCTACCCCCTCGTCATCCGCCCCTCCTTCGTCTTGGGTGGCCGCGCGATGGAAATCATCCGCGACGACGCCCAGCTTGAACGCTACATCCGTACCGCCGTGCAGGTGTCGGGCGACAGCCCCGTCCTGCTCGACTCATACCTCTCCGGTGCCATCGAGGTTGACGTAGACGCGTTAAGCGACGGTAAAGCCGTCCATGTCGCTGGAATCATGGAACATATCGAAGAGGCCGGCGTCCATTCCGGCGATTCGGCCTGCTGCCTGCCGCCCCATTCCCTGTCGGCCGACACGATCGAAGAACTCAAACGCCAGACCGTGCAAATGGCCCTCGCCCTCAATGTCGTGGGCCTGATGAACGTGCAATTCGCCATCAAGGACGGCACGATCTACGTGCTTGAGGTGAACCCCCGCGCTTCCCGCACCGTCCCCTTCGTCGCCAAGGCGACCGATAGCGCCATCGCCTCCATCGCCGCCCGCCTCATGGCCGGGGAACCCCTCTCCAACTTCCCGATGCGCGCGCCCTATGCCGCCGATGTCGGCCCCGACACCGCCCTCCCGCTCGCCGACCCGCTCACGCTGGCCGATCCCCACACCCCGTGGTTCTCGGTCAAAGAGGCCGTCCTCCCCTTCGCCCGCTTCCCCGGCGTGGACCCCGTCCTCGGGCCGGAAATGCGCTCGACAGGTGAGGTGATGGGCTGGGACCGCACCTTCGCGCTGGCCTTCCTCAAGGCCCAGATGGGCGCAGGCACCATCCTGCCCGAGGCTGGCCGCGTCTTCCTGTCGGTCAAGGACATGGACAAATCCGAAGCGCTCGCCAACGCCGCCCGCGACCTCGTGTCGATGGGCTTTGACATCGTGGCCACCAAAGGCACCGCCGACTGGCTCAAAGGTCAGGGGGTAAAGGCCGAACCCGTGAACAAAGTCTACGAAGGCCGCCCCAACATCGTGGACCGCCTGAAAAACAACGACATCGCGCTGGTGATGAACACCACCGAAGGCACCCAAGCCATCTCCGACAGCCGCGACATCCGCCGCGTCGCCCTGATGGACAAGATCCCCTACTTCACCACGGCTGCCGCCTCGATTGCGGCTGTCGCGGCAATGAAGGCACGGGGTGAGGGGTATGGGGTCAGGACGTTGCAGGG
>JAESGA010000039.1_pt1 | contig 141999 bp, 144 predicted proteins | sample 9269521 | NCBI WGS metagenome assembly JAESGA01 (sample SAMN14514842, study PRJNA621658) | algae metagenome | isolation source: Aphanothece saxicola GSE-SYN-MK-01-06B and co-occurring heterotrophs from... | place: USA: Grand Staircase Escalante National Monument, Utah | collected 2006-04-15 | reverse complement strand
AGCCGCTGCTGACACCGACGCTGGCGCCGACCCGGGCGCCCCAGCCCACTCCCGCACCGACGCGAGCTCCCCTGCAACAGCCGCTGCTGACACCGACGCTGGCGCCGACCCGGGCCCCCCAGCCCACTCCCGCACCGACGCGAGCTCCCCTGCAACAGCCGCTGCTGACACCGACGCTGGCACCGACCCGGGCCCCCCAGCCCACACCCGCACCGACGCCGATACAAGGACCTGTACTCAGACCCCTCAGCATCGAAGAAGGAGTACCGCCCTATGGGATGGGAACTGTTCAAAAACCCGATTCCTTCAGTTATCAGATCCCGAGGGGCTTGATCGAGGAGCGACTTCCCGGTGCCATCCCAGAGAAAAGCCGCGCTCGCCTGTTGGACGGACGTGCCCTGCCACCTGGAGTGGAATTCGACGCCTTCAGCCAGACATTCGAAATCAAGAGCTACGGCAAGATCTCGCTCCCGTTCGACGTGCTGCTCATCGTTCCGACCCGCAGCGGCACAACTGGCTCGTTCAGCCTCACGATCGGCAAACCCTGAAGCAGCTGAGCCATGCCGAGAACTGCTCCAGGCCTCAGCCTGATCATCGGCAGCCGCAACGAGGGTGAGTATCTGCGGCGAACTGTTGAGGGTGCCTTCGCGCTCACGCCCCCCGAGGGGGGCCTTGAGTGCTCCCTCTACGACGACGCCTCAAGCGATGGCAGTACGGGATTCTGCGACGAACCTCACTGGCGTCAACATCGCGACCAGGGAACCCTCAGGCTGCAGCGTGGGGCCGCCCGGATTGGCGTTTCCCGGGGCCGTCGCCAGGGCACCGTCGGCTGCCGTTCCGAGGTCCTGGTGTTCCTCGATGCCCACCTGGACTTTCCCCAGAGCGATCTCTGGGTGAAGGTTCAGGAGCATTTCCGCAACCCCGCCTGCGATCTGCTGGGGATCGACTGTTATGACAGCCGTAATGATGCCTCCACCGCCGGCTCGATCTACAGCAGCAAGCGGCTCTGCCATCTGAACCCTGCCTGGGTGAGACTGCAATCCGAAGCCTTGGTGGATGTAGCGGTGCCCTTTGTGAATGGCGGCTTCTTCGCTATCCGCCGGCATGTCTACGAACGACTGGAAGGTTTTCCGGATTTCCTGGAGGAGTGGGGCCATGAAGATCGTTTCCTCTCGATGCTGGCTGGGCTCTGTGGCTACCACTGCCGGGTCGATCAGAGCCTGCGCGTCGGCCATCTCTACAAGGATGCGTTCGATGAACGGGAGGGACTGACCCTGCCCGAACCCATCGTGGATCCCATGCCGATCGATGGGGTTGAGCTACCGGAGTTCGTTTTCCGCCATGCCGATGCGGCAAGCCAGGGCGTGTCGACCATGTTGATGAACAGTCTGCGGTGTGGCGCTGTGCTTTACAGCGCCGAAGTGGCTGAGCAGATGCATGAACAATTGCGCTTCGATTTCGGTGCCCAGATGGTGGAGGCGGCCTTGCTGCTGCTCCTGCAGGAGAAGCACCAGTTGGAAGCCCTGATGCATCGCGTCGGCCTCGGAGCCGAGCAGCGGGACAGGCAGATGGTGGACTTCTTTCAGCGTTTCAGGCCCGTGCTGCCCATGCTCGATGAGGCGGAGCTCCATGCCACGGCCCCACTGCAGGATGCCCAGCAGGCCCTCAAGCGCGTGCGCCAGTTGCCGCTGGCGCTGGCGTCACTCCATCCTCCGGACGCTGACCACTACCGCACCGCCCGCCTCTACCGGGAGGCCCTCTTTTGCTTCCAGCTGCAGCGGCATGAGGAGGCGACGCGGCTGCTGGCCGAGATGCTGACGATCGATCCGGACTACCTGCCGGCGATCTGCCTGCTTTGTGTGAATCTTCGGGCCGTGGAGCGACGGGAAGGCGAGCGTTTCTGGCTGCAGCGCGGTGCCGAGATCATCGAGCGCCACCGCGGCCAGGCCGGACCGGGGCCGATCGGAGCGTTTCACCCCGCCAGCCTCAATCCCTACCTGCGCCATCTCTACTGGCCGGAGGCGGATCGGATGATCTGGGCGGCCCTGGCGGATCTCGAGGAGCGGGCCGGACAGCCATCGGCAGCGGTGGGATGGCTGCTCAAACTGCTCGATCAGTCGCCGGAGGACCGTGGTGTGAAGGAGCAGCTGTTGCGCTTGATTCAACCAACCAGTTGATCGCACAGTTCATGCCCCGAGTCCCACCGCCTGCGCATCGGGCGCATCGGGGTGGGCATTGGATAGGGTCTGGGATACTCCTCAATGGCTCCCCTCAGGCTCGATCGACGGGCCCCTTGATCGCATCACCCGCCGCATCCCACGATCCCGACGAGGATGAACCGACGGAAGTTCCTGACGAAATCCGTTGATTCTTGATGCTGCCTGCTCGCATCCTTCAGCACTCAGTTCATGGGCTTGGCCGGCCCCATCCCTGGCCCGAAACCGGATCCCCAGATTCCAAGTTTCTTCGATTTTGCCTTCATCTCCGCTTCGCCGTAGGCAGCACGATCACACGGGCTCAGGGTCTGACGATCCATCCAGGCCAGGCCGTCCTGCACCAGTCTCAGGTTGACCGATACGGTTGAGTCCACCGGAAGGATCTCCGCCAGCTCGACGCCGTCGGCGGTCTTGCCGCGCGTGGAGAGCGTCACCCAGGCCCCGGTTGGGAGCAAGCGCTCCAAGGCAGCTCTCGCGGCCGGACCCTCTGGGCCCTGACGAAGCGGCGGAGAGTGGATGCAGGCCAGCCACACCGTGAACGGCTCGCCGTACGGGGTGACGACGATCGTGTGGCCATCCACCACCCTGACGATGCGGACGTCGTCAGGCTGTGGTGGGGGAATGGCCTGCACCGGCGCCGCCGACATCGCAAGGGCCAGGACGGTGAGGCCGGCGATGCCGCGACGCCTCGCGGCATCGATCACGGTAGGCAAGGGTCTCAGCCCCCCACCACAAGGGCGTCGACGATCTCGTAGCGATCGCCGCTCTGCCCCAGCGTCAGCACCGACACATCACCGCGCCGCGTCAAGGCGAGCGTCTCAGGCTGATCGGAAGCGACGGCCTTGCCCTTCACGAACAGGAACTGAAGCTTCTGGCCCCCGGGAAGCGCCACCACCACCGTGGCGCTGCTGTTGGCCCGGCGGATCACGGAGGCCTTGCATCTGCTGGCCTTGGCACCGCTCCCCGTCACACAGGGCACCTCTGCGGAGGCGTGAAACGGAGTGCCGGGGATCAGGGCATCACGGGAGGCGGGCACGGCGGCGAGCGCGGCACCGGCAATGCCGACCTTGAGGCGTAGGTGCTGGTTTCGTTGCGGCGGGCCGCCGGGCGCATCAGGTAGACCCGCGCAGTGACATCACCATCGCTGGGCAGGAGCCCCTTGAAGCGGTTGCCGGACACGCTGCCGATGAACAGGGCCGTGTCGGTCGCGGCCGCCATCACGTTGAAGAAGTTCTGGGAATTCGAACCCTTGAGGTCCACCGTCAGGGTCTGGCCGGCACCCGCCCGCAGCTTGTAGTCGACGGTCTGGTCGCCCTTGATCTGGCCCTTGAGCAGAGCGGACTCGGCTCCGGCCGGGAAGCTCACCCGACGGCTCTCGATGCCGCTCTGGGCCAGAGCGTCCCCCGCCGGCAGGCCGAAGGCCAGAAGGCCTGCCGTGAACAGCGCGAGTGGGGCACGCATCGAAGCATGGAGGCGGGTCCCCGAAACCTACCCCGCTTCCCCACCGGCCATGCAGGACACTGGCGATGGCCCGATGTTGCGCCGAGGAGTCGGATGAAACGCCTCGTCTGGGGTCTGGCCCTGGCCCCCGGCCTTGCCCTGGTTCTGGCGGTGGCGACGGCTGGCCAGGCGGCGCCCCCGGCCCCGGTGCTGCGGGTGGGGATGGTGGCGGGCTCGCCGCCCTGCAGTTACCGGGAAGCGGGGGTCTGGCGGGGGCTGGCGGTGGATCTGTGGAACCGGGTGGCCACGCTCGAGCAGTTGCCCTACGTGGTCTCCGAGTGGCCGTCGGTGCGGCAGATGCTGGAGGCCAGCCGCGAAGGGCGGCTGGATGTGGCGGTGGGCTGCATCAACGTGTCGCCCGACCGCCTGCAGCGCTACCGCTTCAGCCTCCCCTTCCAGGAGGACGGCCTGGCGGTGATGGTGGTGAAGAGCCGGCTGGATCTGGGGCGCTCGTTGCTGGGCGCCCTGCTGACGCCGACGCTGCTGCAGCTGCTGGGCGGCTACCTGCTGGCGATCGCCCTGCTCACCTGGCTCACCCTGACACTGGAGGCCCGCCACAACCCAAGCCTGGACAGCGACCATCGTCCCCGGCGCCACGTCAGCAAGGTGTTCCAGGTGTTGGCCACCGGGCCGGGCAGCAACACGATCGTGGCCACCACCCGCGGCAACGGGATCGTGATCCTGGCCTATCTGGTGCGGATCGTCTCGGCCTCGCTGCTGGTGGGCTACCTCACCGTGAACGTGGCCGGGGAGATCCAGGGCAAGGCCACCGGCGCGATCCGATCCCCGGCCGACCTGCGCGGCCTGCGGGTGGGGGTGCGCGTTGGCACCGTGAGCGAGGCCCTGCTCAAGGAACTCAACGCCACCAGCAGCGGCGCGAAGGTCACGATCGTGCCGGTGGCCAGCATCGGGGCCGGGGGCGAGCAGCTGGCCGCCCGCCGGATCGATGCCCTGGTGGGCGACAACCTGCAGCTCAGCCACCTGCTGCTGCAGGAGGAAGCCAAGGGCTTCGTGCCCAGCCTGGCCCTGGAGGGCATCCGGCCCGAATCCCAGGCCTTCGCCTTGTCGCCGGCGTTGCCGGAGGCCACCACCGACCGCATCGACCAGGCGATCAGCGCCCTCAAGCGCAGCGGTGTGGTCAGTGAGCTGCGCCAGCAGGCCACGACCCCGGTGGCCCCCCGGACCCGTTGAAGCCAGCGGCGGCCCACCAGCGCTCCACCACCTTCGGGCTGCCATACCAGCTGGGGCCGAAGGCGCCGCCATGGGCCACCCCCGGCAACACCAGAGGGGTGGAACCCGCCAGCAGGGCCGAGGCCACCGGCACCAGGCCGTCGCCCCGGTCGTTGGCATCGCCGGTGCTGTTGCGGTAGGCGGTGGGGGCCAGACGCCGGGCCATGGGGGACGCCACCTGCAGGTCCAGATCGCCGGCCACCGACACATACCGCACCTGATCGGCGAAGGGAGAGCCCGGCAGCCGATCCGCCACCATCTGGCGCAACACCGTGGCCTTGAGGGCGGTGTGGGGGCTGCCCAGCATCACCAGGGTGTCGGCCAGGGCCTTGCCGTCGTAGCGGCGGCCCTGGAACGGGGCGTCATCGAGGAACAGCCGCAGCATGATGCCGCCGGAGCTGTGGCCGATCAGCGTCACCTTGCCGGTGGGGGACTGGCGGGCCAGCTCGCAGGCGCTGGCCTGCACCCGATCGAGAATCCGCGCCCAGGCGAAGGCGAAGACGGTGAGCAACCACTCGGGCTTGCCCACCGGCACCAGCCGAACCGGCTGGCCGCTGCGCTGCTCCAGCCGCGCCACCATCGGTGCATAGGCCTCCGGGCTGATCAGGAAGCCCCCGAGAATCACGATCGGCTGGCGGGTCATGGGCGCGGGCTGGCGGCGCTGTGCAGCTGAATACAAGCAAGGAAGTGATCCCGCACCCGGATCGCTTCAGGGATGGCGTCCGCGGGGACCGGCACGATCAGGTTGTTGCAGGAGGGTGGGCCGCTGTCGCCCTGGATGCCGGCATAGAGGTAGAGGCAGCAGGGCTGATCGCCCCCCAGGCTGGCCTTGGTCACCGTCCAGTCGCCGCCCCAGTGGCGCACGCGGCCATCCACCACGGCCGTGCGGTTGAACAACTCCACCTGATCGCCGATCAGCAGGGCAGCGGGACTGACGATCACCCGCAGGCCCTTGGCGGCGATCCTGGCGGGAACGGCAATCTGATTGCTGCTGAAGGTGCGATTGAGGGCAACAAACTGCTGCCAGAGGCCGGGGTCGATGTGCCAGCGCCCGATGACCTCCCGGCCCTGCAGCAGGGCCCGTTCCGCCGCGCAGGCGGCCCTGGCCCACAGAAAGGTCATCCCGCCGATGAGGAGGCCAAGCCAGCCCGCCCCACCCAGCGCCAGTTGGAGGACCGGAGAACGGGGCTGATCCGGCAGCACGAAGGCAGCGATCACACAGCCGAGCCCCAGCACCACGGCCGTGGCTGCGCGCAGGATCTGACGGCGGGGGTGGCGCACGGGAGGGCCCTAGCCGCGGCGGGCGGCCTCGATGGAGGCGATGTCGATCTTGGTCATCTGCATCATGGCCTCGAAGGCACGCTGGGCCGCAGCCCGGTCGGGATCAGCGATGGCAGCGGTGAGGGCGCGCGGTGTGATCTGCCACGACACACCCCATCGGTCCTTGCACCATCCACAGGCACTTTCTTCACCGCCATGGCCAACAATCGCGTTCCAGAGACGATCGGTTTCGGCCTGGTTGTCGGTGGCGATCTGGAACGAAAACGCTTCACTGTGCTTGAACTCCGGCCCGCCATTCAGTCCCAGGCAGGGAAGACCGGCGACGGTGAACAGGACCGTCAGGACATCACCCTGCTGACCGGACGGATAATCAGCCGGCGCACGAAAGATCTCTCCCACCGCACTGTCCGGGAAGGTTTCGGCGTAGAACGTGGCCGCCTCCAGAGCGGTGCCGTCGTACCAGAGACAGATCGTGTTCCGGGGCACCATCCGCACTCTCCATGCATCTGCCTGGCGATCCTAGGCGGCGGTTCAGGTGTTACATCCGCCGGGCTGGATAAAGCCAGCCCCTGAAGAGCGTCGTCATGCGGGGCATGGCGACATAGGTCATGACGGCAACCATGACCACCGTCACCACCAACGTCCGCAGCAAGGCCGGAAGAGGGCCAATCAGCGGCACCAGAATGCCATTGATCAGATTGATCAGCACATAGATCGTGATCCCCGAAACCACCATCATCTTGTAGCGAGGTGGGGCAGGCAGGCCGGGTTGATGGGGCAGGGTGAACCAGGTTTCCAGACCGGTGAGCATCGCGTACTGGCCAGGGCCCTCCGTGAACTGAAGGGCGCGGTTCAACAAGCGTTGGCGAATCGGAGACGCTTCCCATTGCTTGAGCCTGCTGATGCGATCGAACTTGAACACAATCCGGTATTCCGGATGGGCAGGATCGGAGGGGCGAAACACGTTGACGCCCAGGTGCCCCTCACAGGCCATGGCCGCTTCAATCAGCTCCGCGAGAACCGCTTCGAAGGCCGCCTCACATCCGGGTTTGATCCGTTGCAACACATCCACCGTCGTGGGCGGATCAGAATCCAGGCGTTCATGAGCGCTCATCGCTGAAGGAATTGCTGACCGGCGATGCCGATCTCCAGGCGCACAACCTTGGCAGGTTCCAGACCCGACGGCAGCGGGAATGACAGGCCTCCATTGGTGACGACGTAAAGACTGGTGCGATCGCCCGCTCCGGTTCCAAAGGCCAGCGCGGTGCACCCGGCCATCCCTTGCTCGGCCTCGGCGATGGTGGTGATCCGGCAATCGGGGGTGATCTTGATCACACTGTTGTAGATGTGGGTGGTGCCATAGAGACTCCCCTCCTGGTCAAAGGCAAAGTCATCGAGATTGACGGGTTCGCAAAAGATCTCGGGTTCACCAGGTTGGTCATTGGGCTGAATCGGTATCCTGATCAGCTGCATTCTTTCGGTGTTGGATGCGTAGAGCGTCTGCCCATAGATCTTGAGTCCATTGACCGCTGGAAACTCTCTGTCCTCGGAACTGCGCGCCAGCAGAGGATGCTCCAGCCATAAGCTGACCGACTGATCCGCCAGGCTCAATTGCCAGATGGCACCGCGATAGGAGTCGGCAATCAGATAGGTGGATGGCGAGAGGGGTGTCAATCCATTCAGGAAGATGGCGTCAGGCAACGTCGCCAGTACCGCCACCACGCCCTGGGGGGAAATCGAATAGACGGTCGGCAGGCCGTCAGCGTCCCAGGCTGTCAGCAACAAATCTCCGGCAGAGGTGAGGGCCAGCCCCGTGGCTTTTCCCGCGATGGCCGCATGAACCACAGGCACCCCATCAGCACCGATCCGAAGCACCTTGCCATCCAGATGGCTGCTGACGAACAACGTGCCATCGGAAGCCACCGCAATGCTTTCCAGGAACGTGCCGGGTGGGAACTCCGCAATCGGATGCGATGGAGCGATCGCCACAGGTACATCGGCGAAAATCAGTGGCAGTCCAGCTGGCGTAGGCATGCAAGATCCTCTGACCTGGAGTCAACGGTACGGGGTCAACGTCAATCTAGCCATCAACCCTGGATGGGTCTTGCATGATCTTTTGTTTCATTGCACATTCGTTTGATCACTACGGAAGCATGGATTGCAGACTCCATGAACACTTGATCTATTGAACGGACATTCGATAGGCCTTTGGAGTCGTCCCGAGGTGCTTGCGAAACATGCGTGTCAGATGGCTCTGACTGGAAAACCCACATTGAATGGCAATATCGGCGATGGTGACAACGGCCCCGCAGCAGGGAATCGGGGTGGAACTGCTGCATAGTTCCTCAGCAAATGAACAGCCAGACAGTTCACGAGTGATTCCACGTACTGGTGATCGCGTCCCCCATTCATCTCCAACTCCGAGCGAAGGGCAAACCCAAGCTGCTGAACCAATGCATCAACCCGGGGGAAGCTCGGCACCAAGTCCACCTGATCGGGTGCAATCGCCTCATAGGCCACCTGGCCGAGAACATCGGGCTTGAGGGTGAGGATCAAAAACTCCGAGCTCTGATCCCATTGAACCTGATGCGTCACACCGGCAGGGACCACGACCACCTGCTCGGCAACAACCTGCTTCACCTGCACGCGTCCATTCAACCGCCGTTTGACCCGCAGATCTTCCGAAATTCGGGTATGGATGGCAATTTTGTGATCGGGATAGCAATACTCGGGGGTTTCGAAAGGAGGGCAGCGAAACTGCTCCAGCGTGATCCCCTTCCAGCCAGCCCCAGCACTGGAAAGCAGGGGCACACTCGGCAGAATGGTCGCCAGGTTGTCGGTTCTGATGGTGCGTGAATCAGCCATATCCAGACCTGAGCCGACTGCCAATGCCACGGCAGCGAGTCTATGGACGGGTCCCATCTGTCACTGTGTCTGATCTCACCCGAGCACGGCGGAGGCTTGCCTTTGCAGAAGGACTTGCAGGCCGAGGGGAGTCCACCGGCTAACGGTTGTCGATGGCGCCCACGATGGCCTCCTCCACGCTGATGGCCGGCAGGAACAGCCAGTACTCCCAGCCGTCGCCGGGGGGACGGTCGCGGCGGGTGATGAAGTCCTGCCGTGGGGCGCCCTTCCCTTCGGCGCCGCCGTACCGCTCCACGGCATGAAAAATGGACACCCGGGCAACGCCGTAGCCCAGCACATAGGCGCCCAGGAGGCCAGCCAGGAGGGGACGGAGATGCCTGGCCAACCGGCCCAGACCCCTATGCAGATCTGGGGCCATCCAACACCGGCGCCCATGGCTTCGGGCGGACGACCTTCCGGGCGGCTGCGGGGGTCTCAACGAGGCGGCGAAGGAAGCTGTACAGCGTGTACAGAACACCAGCGAGCCGCTGCCTACCCAACAGACACCGCCAAGCCTCGATGGACCCGCGCACACCATCAACGGGAACGGCCCCCGGCAGGCTCCAGCACGGTGAACGGCTGGCCCTGCACCCCCGCGTAGACCACCACGATCTCGGCGGCTTCGCTGCCGTTGTTGGTGCCGAAGTGGGGTTGGTTCACCATCTCGATCAGCCCTTCACCAGCCTTGAGCTGCAACCTGGCACCGGCCGCACCGGTGACCAGCAACTGGCCGCGGATCAGCATGCCGGCGTTGATCACAGGGTGGTGGTGCATGGGCAGCGTCACCCCCGGCGGGATGGTGATGTGCAGCACGGTGACCTCCGGCTGGCCGCTGGGGTAGGCAGGCAGGCGGGTGCCGTTCCACGACTGGGTGGATTGCACCAGCGTCCGCACCGTGACGCTGGCCGGCTCCCCATCGGCCATGGCTGGCGGCACGGCCAGCAGCAGGCCGCCGGTGAGCAGCAGCGGCGCCAAGGCGCGCCGCCGGCGGCGAACGGACGCCTTGAACCGATCGATCCCCATAGCCTGCCCCTCAGCTCCCGCCGGTCCCCGTGGATTTCACCGCCGATCTGCCCGTCGTGCAAATCCGGCGGGCCGTGATGCGCCGGGCCCTGATCGCGACCGATGGGCCGGCGCGGGTGGCCCTGGCGATGGGCGACGAACCGTTGCTGCTGCGCTACACGGTGGGGCTGTTCGGCTACGGCCTGATCGGCTGCGCCGTCACCGACGGGGAAAGCTGCCTGCAACACCTGGCGCAGCAGCCCCATCGACTGCTGGTGTGCTCCGACAGCCTGGAGGGTGGCGACGTGCTCAGCCTCACCGCCACGGTGAAGGAACGCCACCCCCAGCTGAAGGTGATCGTGATCAGCACCGCCCCAGTCCAGGACCCGGCGCTGGTGCGGGCGGCCTGGGTGGATGGGCTGGTGGCGGAGCGTGACATGACCTTCCGCAGCGGCGCCCTGCAGGCGGCGGTGCTGGCGGCGCTGGGCGGGCACCACTTCCGCAGCGCCTCGATGCGGGACCTGCCGGTGCCGGCGCCGATCAGCGAACTCAGCCCGCGGGACTACGAGATCCTCGAGGGCCTGGCCGACGGCCTCACCGACCGGGAGATCGCCGAGCGGCTGATGATCAGCCCGAGCACGGCCAAGTCGTACACCAAACGACTGCTGCAGAACATGGGCGCCCGCAACCGGCTGCAGGCGCTGGTGATGGCCCTGCGGCAGGGCCTGATCCGGCTGCGCTGAGCCGCGCGCCCCTCTGCTGCGGTGGCCAATCACCCTCCGGCGCGCCGCCAACCACCCTCCGAAGGGGGTCGCCCCGGCCAGCTGGAGCGCCGTAAACCGTTGGGGATGTTCTGTTCTGAGCGATGGCGTCCGTCGATCCGCTGACCGGGGTGGGGTTCAACGCCGCCGAGGCCCTGCAGAAAAGCTTCCTGTTTTATGAGGCCCAGCGCTCCGGCGACCTCGACGAGGCCAGCAACCGGATCGACTGGCGCGGCGATTCCGGCCTGCGCGATGGGGCCGATGGTGTGTACTTCGGCGGGCGCACGGCGGCGAACCTGCAGAACGGGCTGAGCCTCGATCTCAGCGGCGGCTACCACGATGCCGGCGATCACGTGAAGTTCGGACTGCCGCTGGCCTCCACCCTCGCCACCCTGGCGTGGGGCGGGATCGAGTTCTCCGATGGCTATGCCCTCGCGGGCCAGACCGATGAGCTGCTCGATGCGGTGCGCTGGGGCACCGACTACCTGCTCAAGGCCCATGGCGTCGATGCGGCCGGCACCACGCTCTACTTCGTGGCCCAGGTGGGCGATGCGGGGGCCGACCATGCCCTCTGGAGCGCGCCCGAACGCCAGACGATCGCCCGGCCGGCGCTGGCGGTGACGCCGACCAAGCCCGGCTCCGATGTGGCGGCGGGCTCGGCGGCGGCGCTGGCCTCGGCGTCGGTGCTGTTCCGCCAGAACGGCGATGCCGCCTACGCCGACGTGCTGCTCAACCGCGCGGTCTCGCTTTACACCTTTGCCGATCGCTACCGGGGCAGCTACGCCGATGCGATCCCGGAGGTGCGCTCCTTCTACAACTCCTGGAGCGGTTACAACGACGAGCTGGCCTACGGCGCCGCCTGGCTGTCGCGGGCGGTGAGCGCGGCGGGGGGCAACGGCACGGCCTACCGCGACAAGGCCCTCTCCATCTACACCAGCAGCATCGGCGGCCTCTCGCGCGGCTGGACGGGCAACTGGGACGACGCCTCCTATGCCACCGCCGTGATCCTGGCGGAGGACACCGGCTCGGCCCGCATCCAGCAGGACGTGGAGGGCTGGCTGAACAACTGGGTGAGCGGCGGCAACGGCGTGACGATCAGCGCCGGCGGCCTGCGCCACATCAGCCAGTGGGGTTCGCTGCGCTACGCCGCCAACACGGCCTTCCTGGCCGATGTCTACGCCGACAACGTGCGCGATCCCGGCGGCGCCTACGGCCGTCTTTCGCAGGGAACGGTGGACTACATCCTCGGCGCCAATCCGCGCCAGTCGAGCTACCTGGTGGGCTTCGGCACCAATGCGCCCCGGCAGCCCCACCACCGGGCCGCCTCGGGGGTGGGCTGGGACGGGTTCCGCAACGGGCTGCCCAATGCCCACATCCTCTACGGCGCCCTGGTGGGGGGCCCCACCAGCGCCAACGACTTCGCCTACCAGGACCGCCGCGACGACTACGTCGCCAACGAGGTGGCCCTTGACTACAACGCCGCCCTCACCGGCGCTTTCGCCCGCAGCGTCGAACGCCGCGGCGGCGTACCGCTCACCGACGCCCAGCTCGACGCCCTGCCGGGGATCACGGTGCGGCCGGGCAGCGGCGGGACCCCGGTGACCCCGGTGACCCCGGTGCCAACGCCGACGCCGATTCCCACACCGACTCCCACCCCCGGCAGCCCCCTCCCGGCGACGCTCAACGGCATTCCGCTCACCTCCAGCCCGGATCTGGCGGTGGTGGTGGGCGGCTCGATCTGGACGGGGGGGATGACGGTGCAGCTGACGATCAGCAACACCGGCGCGACGCCGCTCAACGGCTGGAGCTTCAGCTTCGAGAGCCCGCACCGTCCCAGCGGCACGCCCTGGGGGGTGCGGATCAGCAGCACGGCGCTGGCGGGCGGTCTGTTCCGCCACGTCGTCAGCGGCGACGCCTGGGCCAGCGCGATCCAGCCCGGCCGCAACGTGACCGTGGGCTTCAACGCCAGCCAGGGCAGGGCCCTGGGCCACAGCGGCGCCCTCACGGCGGCGGCCCTGTTCGGCGGCGCCGGCCGGCTGGCCTTCAGTGCCGCCAACCCCCGCTTCCTGACGGGCAACGCCGCCGCCAATGCCCTCGCCAGCGGCCCCGGCGCCGACGTGCTCACCGGGCTGGGGGGCGCCGACAGCTTCCGCCTCGCCAACCTGCGTGACTCGCTGCTGGCCGCTCCCGACCAGATCACCGATCTGGTGATCGGCAGCGACCGCATCGATGGTCCCCGGGCCGTGTCGGCCGCCGCCCTGCGCGAACTGGGGGCGGTGGCCAGCCTCACCCCCAGTGCCCTGGCCGCCGTGCTCACACCCTCCAGCTTCACCGCCAACGGCGGGGCCACCTTCACCCTGGCCGCCGCGGGCGGCAGCGGAACTGGCAGCCGCACCTTCCTGGCCCTGAACGATGGGGTGGCCGGCTTCCAGGCCGCCAACGACGCCATCGTCGAGATCACCGGCTACAGCGGCTCATTGGCGGCGCTGGCGATCGTGTGAGGGGGCAGGCCATCAGGCCGCAAACATCTCCTGCAGGATGGTCAGGAGCTGGAGCAGCGTGGCCTCCGGCAGGGTGCCCAGCCGCTTCACCAGCCGCTCGCGATCAACCGTGCGCAGCTGGTCAGGCACGACGTGGCCATCCTTGCCCTGGAAGGAACAAGGGACGCGGAACGGGTAGGGGTGACCACCGGTCGTCAGCGGCGCCACGATGAACGTGCCCATGTGGGCGTTGAGTTCATCAGGGGAAACCACCACGCAGGGCCTGGTCTTGCGGATCTCCTGGCCGCGGATGGGATTCAACTCCACCAGGTAAATGTCACCGCGGCAGACGGCGACGTCTGTCACCACTCCCATTCCCCGTCGTCGAAGTGGGTGGGAGTGGCTGCATCCAGGAGACCCTCAGGCGCAACGGCCCGTGCTGCTTCGGCCCAACCAGCCCGCGGCGCTGCCACAGGCGTGATCGTCAGCACACCAGGGGCGGCATGGATCTCCACCTCGTCCGTCAGGCCAGCTTCCTTGAGCAGCGGCTTGGCCAGGCGAAGGCCGCGTGAATTGCCGATCCTGACCAGCTTGGCCCTCACACGCCCGACTCCAACCACGTAGTCACATTGTAGCCACGCTTAGCGACAGGCAACACCGCCCTTCCCCCTGTCGCTTCTGTACAGGCCCCCATAGACGAGCAGGCCCAGCATCACGAACACCCCTTGGGCTGCGACGGAGGCCACCGACAGCCACGGGTGGGCATCGCCACCGGCCAGAAACATCGAGATGTCCCAAAGTCCATCGGCACAATCGACGGCCAGATGAGGACCGTGCAGCGGCGGAAGACATAGGGAAGGTTGCCGCTCAGGGCCGCCAGGACCCCTGGATCGCGCCGACCCATCCCATGCCCATGAACATGTTGGGCACATGGAACAGCCCGAAGCAGACGCCCGTCGAGATCGCGGCGGCGGCAAGGATGGCCAGGAGTAGGGCCTCTGAGGGCCCTGGGGTGTGATGACTGGCGACGGACTTGCCGTTGCCGATCATCGGGGAAGGCCGTAGTGATAAACCCTGAACACCTCATCGCGCTGCCAACCGGCTGAGGCATAGAGCGCCTGGGCGGCGGTGTTGGTGTGGGCGGTGGAGAGGGTGAGCCGGATGGCCCCGGCCTCACGGGCATGGCGCACGGCGGCCTCCAGCAGGCGGCGGGCCACTCCCGAGCGCCTGGCCTCAGCCACCACGAACAGGTCGTTGAGGATGAAGATCGGCGCCATCGACACCGAAGAGAACGACGGGTAAAGGTGGGTGAAACCGAGCGCCTGGCCATCGGCTTCGGCGATCAGCAGCACCGAGTCGCCCTGGGCCAGCCGCTCCTGCAGGAACGCCCGGACGCAATCCAGTTCGGACCGCTGGCCATAGAACTGGCGATAACTGTCGAACAGCGGAACGATCACCTCCAGATCGGCGGGACCGGCTTGACGGACAACAACGGGAGACAAGAAACAACGGGTGGCGCTGAGCCATCTTCACGCTGAAGGCGCAGCATCTCGCAGGCCCCCCGTTGGAACTCGTAGCCCACGCGTTCCAACGACACCTGGAATCCCGCCGCCCGCAGGATCTCCACCTGTCCGGCGAGATGGGGTGACCTCGCCCCACCCAACTCCAGCAAAGGAAACACCCTGACCTCTCGGGCCACGCGAGTGAGCTCCAGCAGCGAGGCCTGGTGAAACGCCGCGTCCAATTGGCGGCTGTAGAGGAACAACAGGTGGGAGCAGAGCGCCAGATCGAAGGCTTGATCGGGGAACGGCAGCGCCGGCAGTTCGGCGTTCACGTACCGCCCCTCCAGCAGGCCGGCCGGGTAATCCTCCAGAAAGGCCTGCATCGCCGCCATGCGGACCTGACCCAGCTCCTCAACGGAAGCGATGCTGTCCCAGACGAACGCCGTTTGATTCCGCCTGGTCTGCTCGATGACCTCCGTAGAGGTGGCGGCGATCCGGGAGGCGATCTCTTCCTTCGTGAAGGCGTAGATGGGATCGCAGGAGATCACCGACAGGCCCCGCCTGGTGGCCTCCGCCTGGAATCCGGCAGGGCCATCCCCACAGCCCAGGATGCGGCCCGCCAGGTCGCTGTCGGCCAGGGAGAACATGGCCACGTACTCCTCGAAGGAACGGCCCCAGGGAACGATCTGCTCCAGCGTGAACATCGTCTCCTGGCCCGATCAGCAGAGCCGGCCATCCTCCAACGACAGGGTGCGGTCGGCGATGTCGAGGATGCGGCTGTCGTGGGTCACCAGCAGGATCGTGCAGCCCTGCTCCCGCGCCAGCCGCTGCATCAGCAGCACCACCTCGCGGCCGGAGTGGCTGTCGAGGGCGGCGGTGGGTTCATCGGCCAGCAGCAGCGGCGGCTCCCCCACCAGGGCCCGCGCCACCGCCACCCGCTGCTTCTGCCCACCCGACAGCTGGCCCGGCTTGACATCCAGGTGATCCCCCAGCCCCACGCTCTCGAGGATCCGCCTGGCGCGCCGATCCATCTCCGCCTCACTGAGGCTGCCGCGCATCTCCAGCGCCATGCGCACGTTCTGGGCGGCGGTGAGGCTGCGGTGCAGGTTGTGGGCCTGGAAGATGTAGCCGTGCTCGCGGCGGGCCAGGGTGAGCTGCAGCGCCGTGGCCCCCACCAACTCCCGACCCAGCACCCGCAGCCGGCCCCCCTGGGCCGCCCGCAGCCCGCCGATCAGGGTCAGCAGGGTGGTCTTGCCGGAGCCGGAGGGGCCGGTGAGCAGCACGATCTCGCCGGCGGCCACCTCCAGCGCCACGTCGAACAGCACCTGGCGCCGTACCGCGCCCCGGCCGAAGTGGTGGTTGAGACCCTCGATCACGATCGCGCTGGCCATGGCGCCGGTCCCCATCAGAAGAGCTCGGCCGGATCGGCCGCCTGCAGCCGCCGGGTGGCGATCGCCCCCGAGGCCAGGCACATCACCAGCGTCAGCACGAACACCGTGGTCGCGCGCCCCAGGGTCATGGCGATCGGCAGGCTGGTGGCCTTCGCCGCCACCGCATACAGCCACAGCGGCATCAGCGCGCCGGGGATGAAGCCCAGGGCCGCCAGGATCAGGGCCTGCTCCACCACCACCAGCAGCAGGTAGCGCTGGCGGAAACCCATTGCCTTGAAGGTGGCGTACTCCTGCAGGTGGGCGTTCACATCGGTGGAGAGCACCTGATACACGATCACCACCCCCACCACGAAGGCCATCGCCGTGCCCAGCCCGAAGATGAAGCCCACCGGGCTGGCCACTCGCCAGTAGTTCTCCTCGAACTGCACGTAGTCGGCATGGCTGAGCACCTGTACATCGTCCGGCAGGTGGCGCCGCAGCGCCCGAACCACCGGCGCCACCTGTTCGCCCGGCGCCAGGGTGAGCAGCCCGACGCTGATGCTGCCGGCCTTCGCCCGCGGGAACATCCGCAGGAACGTCTGGTCGCTGGCCATCAGGGTGGCGTCCGCCCCAAAGGAGGCCCCCAGGCGGAACAGGCCGCCCACGGCAATGGTGCGTCGCTCGATCTCACTGGTGACGGGCTCGCCGCGATCGAGCCGGGCGATCACCTCGCCATAGCGGCCCCGGGCGCCCCGGTCGAACAGCACCGTGTCGGGCAGCTTGAGGCGATCGGCCTGGGCCCGCACCTCAGGCAATCGCAGCACATCGGCATCCGGATCGAAACCCAGCACCTGCACCGTGGCGCTGCGCAGCGTCTGGGGATTGCGCCAGTTCACCGTACGGACGTAGAGCCCCTGGGCGTCCACCACACCGGGCACATCCAGGGCCTGCAGCAGCCGGCGGCGCGGGAAGGTGGAGAGGTTCTGGAGGTTCAGGGCCTTCGGGCTGATCAGCACCACATCGCCCCGGAAGGCACGATCCAGGCGGGTGTTGCTGTCGTAGAGGGCCGCCTGGAAGCCCAGCTGCATGAACATCAGCAGATCGGCGAAGGCGATGCCAGCAAGGGCCACCAGGAAGCGGCCGCGGTCGTGGCGGAGCTGCAGCCAGCCGAGCGGGGTTCTCATGGCCCGATCACCACCCGAACCTGCAGGTTGGTGAACCGCGCCGCCCGCCGACTGCTCTCCGGTTTGAGCGGGGCGCGCACCTCCACCACCCGGTTGTCGGTGTTGGCGCTCGGATCGGTGTTGATCAGGTTCTGGCGCAGCACGATCGCGCCGATCTGCGCCACCTGGCCCTGCAGCGGCTGGGTCAGGGCCGGGCTGGTGATCTGCACCGGCTGCCCGCGACGCACCCGCGGCAGATCGCTTTCGTACACCTCCGCCACCGCCTGCATCCGGCCGGTCTGGCCCAGCTGCAGGATCCCCGCGGCTCCGGGGGCCTCGCCCGCCCGGGCGAACACCTGCAGCACGGTGCCGGCGATCGGCGCCCGGATCAGGTTGTCGTCGCGGGCGGCGATGGCGCGCTGCAGGTTGGCCTGGGCCTGCTCGAGCACCCGCCGGGAGGCCTCCACATCCAGATCCACGCCGCCGGTGCCGGCGGTGCTGCGCGCCTGCTGCCGCGCCAGCAGCACCCGGGCCTCCTGCAGCGACGCCGTCACGGTGTCGAGGCTGAGGCGGCGGTTGTCGCGCTCTTCGGCCGAGACGGCGCCGCTGGAGAACAGGCTCTGGTAGCGGGCGGCCTCGGTGGCGGCCGTGCGCTGCTGGGCCTCCAGGGAGCGCACCTTGGCCCTCTGGCCGTCCTCGCCGCTGCCGGCATCGGCGCTGGCGATCGCCAGGCGCGAACGGGCCAGGTTCACCTCGGCCCGGGCCGCCGCCACGGCAGCCTCCAGCTGGGGCTGGTTGTCGAGCAGGGCCAGCAGCTGGCCGGCCTGCACCGCATCGCCGCGGTCGACCAGCAGGGCCTGCAGGATGGGCTGGCCGGCGCCCGAGAGCGGCGCGGCGATCGTGCGCAGGGCGCTGACCGGCTCCAGCCGGCCCAGGGCGGTGACGGTGCGGACCGGCCGCTCGACCACCGGTGGCGGCGGCGGCGGGGTGGCGCGGCGCAGCAGGCCGACGCCGAGGGCCAGCAGCCCGGCCCCGCCCGCCGCCACCAGCCCCAGCCGTGCCCGCCGCCCCACCATCCACCGCCCTCCAAGTTGCAGTTACTATACGGTTCAGTTCAGTTTTTGAGCAGGACGCGCCATGCCCCCAGCCGATGCCGGTGGTGACGCTGCCGTCCCAAGCCCCCGCCAGCGGCGCAGCCAGCACAAGCGCCAGGCCGTGCTCGACGGCGCCCGGTGCGAGTTTCTGCAGCACGGCTACGCCGCCACCTCGATGGACCGCGTCGCCGCGGCGGCGGGCGTCTCGAAGGCCACCGTGTACGGCCACTTCGCCGACAAGCAGACCCTGTTCCGCGCCCTCACCGAGGCGATGGTGGGCGAGCGCCTCAGCGAACTGTTCGGCGCCTCACCCCAGCAAGCCCTGCCGGCCGAGCCCGCCGCGGCCCTGCGGGAACTGGCCGCCCGCTGCCTGGAGTGCCGCCACAGCCAACCCCAGTTCCTGGACTTTCTGCGCCTGGTGATCGCCGAGTCGGAGCGGTTCCCCGAACTGGCCAAAACCTTCCTGGCCCAGCTGGAGCGCACCGGCGTGGGCCGGGTGTCGGCACTGTTCGAGACCATCACCGGCGCAGCGGAGGCGGAGCTGCGGGCGCGGCTGTTCATGGGCGCCCTGGTGCACCTGATCCTGATGCAGGACCTGCTGCACGGCCGCGAAGTGGCCCCGGTGGACCGGGAGGCCTACGCCGAGCTGCTGGTGCGGCTGGTGAGCACGCCGCCGGGGGCGCCGGGCTGATTCGGGTGCTCAGGCGCGGGCGTCTTGCAGCGGGCATCCGTAGGCCGCGAAGGCCGTATCGGCACTGAGCAGGGTGAAGGGGCCGCTGATGGCCTGGGCCACGAGCAGACGGTCGAAGGGATCGCGGTGGTGCAGAGGCAGCTGCTCGAGCGCCAGCAGATGGGGAAGGCCGATGGGGAGGAGCGCAAAGCCGGATGGCTCCGCCCAGGCGATGGCCTCGCCCGCCGACAGGGGCATGTCGCTGCTGGCCAGGCTGTGCTTGATGGCGATCTCCCAGAGCGAGACGTGGCTGAGAAACACCGCGCTGGCCTCTCTGGTGATCAGCTCACGGCTGCGGGGCCCCAGCTTCGGGTCATCGGTGATGGCCCAGAGAAAGGTGTGGGTATCGAGCAGCAGACGCATCAGCCCTGCTCGAACAGGTCGGCGATCAGGGGATTGGCGCCATCGATGGACTCGGGCGCCACGAACTGCCCGCGGGCGAGGCCCAGCCGGCGGGGTCGCTCCGGGGTCTGCAGGCTGGTGAGCCGCGCCACGGGGCGGCCGTTGCGGGCGATCACCACCTCGGCCTCGGCGCCGGTTTCGATCGCCTCCACCAACCGGGAGAGGTGGGTCTTGGCTTCGAGCATGTTCACCACCCGGCTGGGACGGGACACCATGGCGGCCTACGGCTCAACCAGACCAGACTAGACCAGCCATAACCACCCTGACGGTCAGGCAGGCAAGGCGGGGGGATCCAGGCGTTGGTACAGCCGCACGCCTGCACGTTGGATGTGGGCCAGGAGGGCGGGATGGCCGATGGCGGCGCATGCGGAAAGATCAATCACCCAGGGCAGGAGCAGATCATCCAGGTCGGCATCGATGCGGGCCAGGGTGGTGTTGCTGATGGCGTGACCCGTCAGGGTGAGATCGATGTCGGAGGCCGGGCGATGGCGGCCAAGGGCTCTGGAGCCGTAGAGGATCGCGGCCTCCACCTCGGGGTAGCCGGCGAGCACCCTCTGGATGGCCGCCACGGCCGACTCCGGCAGGCCGATGGCCTGGGCTGACGCCAGCGGGACCGTGCTGATCACGGCCGGGGATCGCTGAGTGCCACGAAGCGCACACGCAGGGCCTCGAACAGCGGCGCAAAGCGATCGATCACGTCGTGGGCGATCGCCTTGGCCTGCTCAAGGTTGTAGGTATGGGATGACTGATTGCGGGCCTTGATCATCGCCATCCAGCCCTCACCATCGTCGACAAGACCACTTTGAAAGGCCAGGCGTGTGGCATCGCGTGATCCAATGAGGCCCTCACTTCCCTGATACTGCGGATAGTCCTTGAGCAGATTCCAGGCAAGCTCATGGGTGAACTCGAATCCCTGAATCAGCCCCTGCTGCTCCAGCTCGCTCAGCGGGCGCTGCTGCGCCAGCTCAACACCGCGGGCCAGCACCTGCAAGGCCCGCTCGAAGTTGTCAAACCGCTGGCGCCAGCGGATGTCAGCGTCTGCCATGGGCTCAGGATAGGCAAAGGGCCCGTTCCTGCCCTTCGGCACCTGGCTCAAGCCAGTGTGCGGCTCCCCGACGGGTGAGGTAGCCAGCTTTGTGGCTCCACCCCGAAGGGAGTGGGTGTGGTGCGGGGCATCGAAGGCCCGGGTTTCCAGCACGGATTCCTCGGGCTCAGCATGCAGCGCTCCGGAACCGCGCAGGGTCGTCCATGGCTCGGGACTCGGGAAGGAACTCGGGCGCGACATCTTCATGCGGGCATCTTAAGAAGGGGACCACTTTCGATCCCTTCCACCGCCAACTTCGCCCAGCCATGCCATCAAGAAGGCCTGTCGTGGTTGAGGCCTGGCAATGTTCTGACACCCCACCAACCGGCGGCGTCCCCTAGCGTCGCGCACCTGAGACGTCAGCATCAGGGCAACAACGGCCATGGACCAGGGCAACGCCGCCGTCCAGCGTCCGGGGGAAGCGCCACCGGCCAATCCCGAGCGCTGGTGGACCCTGGCCGCCGTGGAATGCGGCAACTTCGTTGTCTACATGGACGGGTTCATCGTCACCCTCGCCCTGCCGGCGATGGCGCTTGAGTTCGGCGTCGGGCTGCCGGTTCTCAAGTGGGTGATCGTCGCCTACCTGCTGACTGTGACGGTCACCCTGCTGCCGGCCGGACGGCTGGCCGACATCTGGGGGCGCCGTCGCATCGTCGTCATCGGCATGGGCGTCCTGGTGGTCACGTCGGTGCTGTGCGCGCTGGCGCCGACGGTGGAAACCCTGATCGCCTTCCGCGTGCTCCAGGGGGTGGGCGGCGGCCTGGTGCTGGCCAACGTGATGGCCGAGATCACCGCCGTCTTCCCGAAGCAGGAGCGACGCAAGGCCATGGCCGTCAATGCCTCGATCCTGGCCCTTGCCCTGTTCGTGGCGATGGAGCAGCGCCGGCCGAAGCCGCTGCTGACGCTCAGCCTGTTCCGGTCGCGGGCCTTCAGCTTCAGCTCGGTGGCGGCAGCCTTCTATTACGTCGCCGCGGTGTCCTGCTACTTCCTGCTGCCGAGATACGCGCAGCTGGTGCTGGGGCGCTCGACAGTGATGGCGGGGGTGCTGATCGTGCGGCTCTCTCTGGTGCTGCTGGGCATGGGCGGCGGCCTCTTCCATCCCCCCCACAACAGCGCCACGCTCAACACGGTGTCCGCGGAGCACCTCAGTGTGGCCAACGGGTTCCTGACGATGGCGCGCAACTTCGGCCAGGCGATCGGGGCGGCGCTGGCGGCCTCCCTGCTCGCCCACGGGGTGATCAGGGGCATGGCTGAATGGCCGCTCAGGCCGTGCGTTGGGCGATGACGGCAAGGTGTGTCTCTGGGAACTGATCGAATTCGAGGTGACGACACACGCAACGTCCGTCCTTGAGGACCTCGAGAAGAGCAGGAATTCCCAGGGTGGCATAGTAAACGTCCGGCCCCATCGTCGCATCGAAGTGCTCGCTCGGGCCATCCAATCCTCCGGCGGTGAACAGAAAGACTCCTCCCATCTCAAGCGCTTCCATGAGCTTGAGCATCACCGAGCGCTGACGCTGAAGCTTCACGTGCCAGAGACTGTCCCACGCCGAAATGAAGCGGTACATCCGCGGTGGGCTCCAGTCGCAGACATCCGCATGGTGCAACACGATGAATGGGTCGGCTTCCTGAGCCAGCGCGATCATCTGGTGCGACAGATCAATTCCTTCCAGAAACAGGCCGTGGTCACGCAGCAAGGCATTGAACCTTGTGTTGCAGCCACAACCCACACTCAGGGCCCAGCCGCGATCGATGCAGCCAAGAAACGCCAGAGCACGTTGATGCTGGCCTACGCCATCGACAGCGCTGAAGTTGTCATCCTGCCACCGGGGAGCGAGTTGGTCGTACGCTGCGGCAATGGCGGAATGGGTCATGGGAGTGCTCCAGCATGAAGTCTGATGATGAACGCGGGTGCGGCACCTGGGCCGTCATTCAGGGCGCTGCCGATTCACATCGTGTGCATCAGTACAGCGAAGTTCTCGTAGTCTTCCGGGGCTTCAAAGAACGAGGAGATGTGGTTGAAATCATCTTCCGTCAGTGGGTGGGAACCTTCCGGTTGCTCGTCATTCCGCCTGGCGATCCGTGCCAGGCACTCTGCATCGGGCGTGTTCAAAAAATGCAGACGGTGATCTGCCCCTGCCTCCTCGAACAGCGAACGGAACCAGGCACGCCCAGCCTTGGTGTTGGCCTGAAAGTCAAGCACCACAGATTGACCGGTGTTCAGGAGGTCCACCACGAGGGGACCCACCACAGTTTTCAGCTTCCTTGAGAAGTGGATGTAGTCCTGGAAGGTCGTCATCTGATCTCCGAACAAGCGGGCCAGCCAGATGTCTTCGGAGATCAGGATCGCGTTGGTGTCCTGCGCCACAATCTGTGCAAGCGTCGTCTTTCCAGCTCCGGCTTTCCCGCAAAAGAAATGCAGTGTCGCGGTGGCGGCCATGCAGCCTTGGGCAGCGGCTTGGGAGCCTAGCAAAAAAGGGCGATTCCTCCTGGGGTTGCACGATCTTCAGAAGGGCCACATGGCTGCTGCCGTGATACCTGCCGACTTACGGCCCAGACTCCTGGAGGATCGGGATGTCGTCGACAGCAGGGCGACGCATAACGCACACGCAATGCAAGTGGGCGCACCTACACCTACGCAGACGAAACCTGAATACAGGCCTGCCCCGTGGTCTTGTTGATCGAAAGAAGAGGAAACTCGAAAGCCGAGCCACTGGGGAGCCGCAGGGACTTTGGACAACCCGAATGGCTGTAGGGTGATAGGGACGTGGCCTCACCCTCTACACAGCTCGGGCCGGCTTGGGCGACAAGGCGAGCGGGGGGAGATGGAACATCCGTTGACGAAAGCAGGCTCTCAAGCGCCGACCGACTGGCAGCGCTCCATAGAGATTCGCAGCCCATGAGCAAAAGACAAGCCTGGGGGCTAATCAGCAAAGCACGTACAACGAGCTGCGAGAGCCACCTGACGTGGAGAGGCCCTCCAAGGGTCTGATCAGGCTCGCTCCTTCGGAAACCAGTAGGCACTCCGTACCGCCAGGGAAAAGCGGGGAGCACTCACGACGTCACCGGCAACATAACGGAGGCCATCTGTCGTGGCTTCAACGACTACCCAGCCAAGGGCCTTTTCGCCACCCGGATCAAACCCTACGAATCGCATGACGATTTTGCGATGCCTCTCCGATGTGCGAATCAGCGAAGGCGGTGTCAATCCGATGGAGAGAGGGGTCAGGCCTCGCCGGCAATAGACATGTGTTCGGCATGGCGTTTCTGGTCAGGGTCTTGGATGACCGGGACCCTTCTGAGCCCATCGATGTACGCGGAAGGGAGGTTGTGTTCCATGGCGCCGGCAACCACCAGGGCCCGATACCACGAATAGGGCAGGATGTCCGGATCGATCCTGGCGGCTACATACGCTTGCACATCAATGCGCTGACCAGCCAAATCGACGGTCTTCGTCTGTTCCTCATATCCAAACCCGAGACCTTCCGCACGATCCAGCCGATGCTTCTCAGCGAGAGGAATCTCGTAGACAACCCCGTAAACGAGACGGCTTGAATCGGCTGCCGTCACGATGTCGCACTTGCCCGATCCATCGTTGGCGACCTTATGCCAGTTCAGCTCATGCGCCCGCAGCACCCCCACGCCGAGCGGACGCGCGGATGGCACGCGCTGACGCAGCCTGGCTGTGAGCATGTTGGAGCCGTAGGCGAAATTCAGACAAAGCGCCATGGGACTAAGTCATGCCTAACCTTTGAGCCTATCGACCCGCCGAGGCAAGCTTACCTCGCCTTGGGATAGAGCTCATCGCGGAATCAGAAAGGCAGCGAGCACCAAGAAACCGACACCGAACATGAACCAATAGAGCCAATCAGACGTTGCGGTGGTGTCGAGTACGGCGGATGCTGGATTTCTTGGGTGGTAGTAGACCCTGACCATGCTTCCTTGAGCGTACGGCCTGACGACCGCCTCCATCGCCGCTCGGCTGACACCATACCCTGAGAAGGAGGCACGGAAGCCGACGTAGGTTTGGCCACCAACTTTATAGCGATAGCGCAGAATGGGCTTTGTCGTTTCCAAGTGTGCGTCGTCCACACGTGACTCCATGACTCGGCCCATAACGCTGGGCCAGTGCTCGCACTGATGTGAGCGGAGCTTCATCCACAGAGACAACCAAACCAAGGCGGCACCTGCAAGGAGAGAGAAAGCAGCGAATACCATAGGTAGAGGTGCGTGTCTGACGTTGTGGGCCTGGGCGGTGGACCATAAGGTTCATCGCACTAGCGTCTGCGCCGTCTGCTCAATGCCTTGGTTAGTCGGCACCGCGGCTGGCGGCCAGCACACTCCTGATCACGCCATCGATATCCACCGATGGATTTGCAGCCACCGAACGGGCCCAAGTCTCACCATTGAGAACACACTTCGACAGCATGCCAGTCGGCAAGACCGCAACAAAAGCGTCCGTCTGCCGATCCACCGGGCGAAAGACGTTGATCGCAGTCTGCGGGCGACCCCACAACTCAAGACACTCGTTCGCCTCAATGGCATCCGCTAGCGACTCAGCGACCTCCATCAGGCGGTCGAGCCGCTGAGCAAGTCCCATGCGGCCCCACGCAAGCAAGGTCGCCAGCAGCGGGATGGCCGCCGCGGATCGGGAGCCCTGGACGCCGACGGTGGGCCTGACGAGATAGCCTCCGCCGAAGCTGATCGCGGCATTGGCAGCCTCAAGCTCACGGAACATCACAAGCGCCGAGTCCTTTGGTTGGAAGAGCCACTTGTGAGCCGACACCGCCACTGAATCGGCCGCTTCGATCCCGTCGAGCTTGGAGGCATGCGCTGGGCTGAGTCGCAATGGGCCGGCCCATGCGGCGTCGACGTGTGTCCATCGCGTCTCGCCGATGAGGTCGAGCGTGTCGATGGAGCCCGTGGCGGTTGTTCCAGCGGTCAGCACAAGGCAGGCGTCGTTGAGGTCGGGCAACTGCTCACGGTCCAGCCGTCCGAGCGAATCCACGGGAACCTTCACGAGCGGAAGCCCCAACAGGCGGCACGCTTTATCGATGCTGAGATGCGCCGCCTCAGAAGTGACGACCGTCTGCACTCCCGAGGAATCTCGCGCCGCCCAGAGGGCCGTGAGGTTGGCGATGGTCGAACCCGAGCAAAAATGACCGCCCTCCATCCCGAAGTACGGAGCCAGCCATGACATAACTCGCGCCTCGGCCTGTGTTGCGAAGGGGGACGTCATCTCGTGAAGCAGGTTCTGGTTGAGACTGGCGTCCCAGAGCGCCATGGCCCACGTGATCCAGGGAGTGGGCGGGTCCATGTGGGCCAGTGAGGTGGGTGCGCTCAGCTGGGCTGCTTTGCCGAGGACATGGCAGGAGAGCATTTCGAGCGCCTGCCTGTCACCAAGTCCGGTCTCCGGAAGCTCTGAGGGCAAGTCAACCGGCGTGCCACCTAGCGAACGCATCAGCTCCACGGCGGCGTGCAGCCCTTCACTGGCCGTGAAGCTGGGGTCTGGCTGAGGCATACCTGATCCTCTTCGGGTCTTCGATGGATCGGAAGACGTCCGGTCGCACTCCCTACGTCTAAGGCTCCAGATCAGCGGCGGACCGTGGCCTTGCCTAATGACCCAGCACCATTGGAGCCGTGCGCCGAATCTTGATGTTAGCCATCGGCGTGCTCAGTCCGGAGCATTTCCCAAGCGCCTCTTTGGAACACGGTGTTCACCCGCTGAATCGATACGTGATACCCAGCCCTACGTAGCATCGCCACACTCCCTTCCAGATGGGGCGAACGCGCTCCGCCCAATGCAAGCCGTGGCAACGCCCTGACGTCCTTGGCAACGCGACATCGCTCCATCAGGGAGAAATGATAAAACGCCTCGTCTAGCTGTTGGGTATACAAGAAAAAAAGAGGCGAGCTGAAGACAAAGTCGAAATCGCCGTCAGGGAATGGGTAACAACCAAGCCCACCAGACGCAAAGAACCGATGCCACTCAATCAATCATTCTGGCACGTTCCGTTACAGCGACTGGCTAGCCTCATGGCGCGTCTCACCAGTATGAATAAACTGACAGATCCCTTCAACGAGTTCAGGCACAACTGGTAGCAATGGGTCAGAGTAGGAAGCAATTTGCTGTTGAGGGTCTAATGAAACGGCTTTTAAGACGTGATTCATCTCCTCAATTATTCTAAGCTCCGCATCCTGCTTAGCCGATTTCAGGGCTCGCGCCTCACTGACAGGCACTTGAATATCAGTGGTTCCTTGAACAATTAAGACGGGCACAGCGAGTCGAGCAATCTCCTGGGTAGGGGTATAGCGAAACCAGGACATGAGGTAGGGTTGGATGCCCAATCTATAGAGAGCGTGGAGTTCTGGTGGAATGGAGGCTACTCTCTTCCCTTGCTCCAGAGCAGCAAGAATCTGCTCATTCTCTTGCCATAATGCCTTTGGCAAGCTGGGTCGCAGCTGATCTCGAAAAAGCTGTGATGCAGGTTGGGCAGGTCCGGCGATGGAGACAAGTGCATCTGCACCGCTTGCTTGGGTTGCCAGCATTCCAATCAGAGAGCCTTCGCTGTGACCAATTACGGTGACGCTCGAGAAACGAGAGTCTGCCTGCATTTGCTGAATCCAGAGTGCAGCATCTTCAACATAGGCATCGAAACGTAGATCAGCTTCTTCCGGTCCTGCGGGTGCGCTTGCTCCAATGCCGCGCTTGTCATAACGGATTGAGGCAATGCCATGATCCGCTAATCCTTCAGCGAGGAGCTTGAGACTATGATTCTTCCCGGCGAGAGAACTGTCTCCATTGCGATCGGTCGGACCTGAACCCGCAATGATCAGTACCGCTGGCCCTGGCACATCAGACGCTGGAATCATCTGTGTGCCATGGAGTGCGCCCGTTAACGTTGCGAGCTCAACCTCGACAGATATTGAGTCTTGTGTCGTCCAACCCATAGATAGCAGCGATAAAGATGTAGCGCTTAGATAGACATCCAGACTGACAGAACGGCTAGAATTGTGAGCCAAGGCATGGGGTGATTCATGCTGAATCCGTCAGATATTCATAGTTGATGAGGCAAAGAAGTCTAACATTCAAGATCAGGCCCCCCCGGAGGCGGTCCGCTGAAGCGAGTTGTCGGGTGGCCTATACGTAGATGCGCGAACGATTGGTGCAGTGCCATCAAGCATCATCATGAAAAATGCGTTTGCTGGGCTTGCGTGACCGCGAAAGTGATCCGCCAAATCGCAGGGAAGGCTAAAGAAACGCTCAATCCATCGAGTACCATCCTGAAGGGGAATACGCTCATACTTACTCCCTCGAATGCTGGTTTTACCGTCGAGCTGGATGTGGGGCTTGTAGTGTACTAGCGCATTTCGGCGTTTTACTAGTTCGTTTAGTGAATGGGATAACGCATCACCTGGATGCAGGTGGTATGTAGGCAAGTATGTCGTTGGGCCAGGACGCCACTTCTCTCTCAATTCAGAACGCTCCAAAAGTGGAAAGAGCTCCGATGTTTCGTTTTTGGAGAGGCCTACCGCCAAGATTGAATTGATCGCGGCCTCGCAGAGGGCGTGTGCTAGCAAGACTATAGTCACGTAGCTGGCCATGAAGCGTTCCGAGAACAGATTGCTAAATAGAACCCGCTCGCTCGCTGCAAACTCTATCCGAGCTGCTACAAGCCAAGCAATTGATTCTCTTGATGACTGGGGATTCAGCATATGCAGCCGTTGAGTCTCGCTTTCCTGCTCCTCCTGATAGTCCAAGATAGGTCGTGGAGTAAATGCTTCCATCTCGGACTTCAGCCCCTGGAATGGCTACCATTGCGACTTAAGTGCGAGCTCAATGCAAAGGTGATCCGCAGAACACTGCAATTGCATGCTTGGCCGGTTTGTCATCGGTTAAGAAGCCCAACGCTGCTATCACTAGGCTGCAATGGGCCTTCTCTCAGTTGGCAACACTGAACGGTGGCGGTACTGGTGAACGGCAAAGTTATACGGTCCTCACGGCAGCACAATTCACATATCCGGCTCTTTAAAAGTCAATCTGAGAAACTCTCCAGAACTCCTCAAATAAAGCCAGCTTTGCCTGATCGGATGTTTGATATGATTTCTTGGCAAACTGATCGTCAATACGATATTTCCACATTCCTGGCCGATACTTATCGGGCAAAACCCCAAGATTATACCCGTCAACATTGATAAACTCATTCCCCTTCGTCGACGACCTCCACTTTCGCGTCAGCCATTTTTCTTTGCGTGAAGACTTTCGCTTAAGCTTGGCCTCTTGACTACGTGGATTGACGTAGTCTCCACTCAGCTTTTCTGCGCAAATGCATCCAACGCCGAGCTGGCCAGGAAAGTGATCATGTTCAACAACGTGAACAAATCGAATTCTCTCTTGTCCGCACATCTCGCAAGTAGCATAATCAGCCTCCTCTGCGGAAGCCCCATCCGCGCGGACGTCATAAACATCGACACATAGCCAGCCTTTGTGAGGAACTCCAGGCTTAGACCACAACCCCGTCATATCTAACCCTTGGGCAAATGAGAAAAGGTCGGTAGAAGATTACGCGGTCCTGATCTTGCTCGACAAGGGTAGACCCGTATAACTCTTCATTGAACGGTTCCGATAACCACCCTGAAGCAAGACTCGCAGCCGCATCAACAGAGGTCGCGACGCAGGCCATTCCCCTGGAACCCTTCCGCCGCAGCCGATGAGCACCATGGCACCGAACGGGACGAGGAATTTAGGAAGACCCGACAATCAACTGTCCGTACCGCTACAGAAACCCCATCCCCCTACCGGCTGACCCATCCCCCCTCAAACCTTCGCCAGCGTCACCCGCTCGGGCTGGTGCTGGTACTTGCCCTGGCGGTCGTTGTAGGTGGTGGCGCAGGGGTCGCCTTCGAAGAACAGCAGCTGGCAGATGCCTTCGCTGGCGTAGATGCGGCAGTCGGCGCCGGAGGAATTGCTGAACTCCAGCGTCAGGTGGCCCTCCCAGCCCGCTTCGGCGGGGGTGGTGTTGACGATGATGCCCAGCCGCGCGTAGGTGCTCTTGCCCAGGCAGATCACGGTGATGTTCGTCGGCACCTTCATCTTTTCCAGCGCCACCCCCAGCCCGTAGGAATGGGCCGGCAGGATGAAGTAATCGCCATCCTCATCGCTGTGCAGCGGCGCCGGCTCCAGGTTCGCCGGGTTGAACCGCTTCGGGTTCATCACCGTGCCGGGCACATGGCGGAAAATCAGGAACTCCTTCGGCGACAGCCGCAGGTCGTACCCATAGGACGAGCACCCGAAGCTCAGCACCGGGCCCGTGCGGCCCTCCGGATCCAGGTGGCGCACCAGCGTCGGCTGGAACGGCTCCAGCATGCCGCCGGAGGCCTGTTCGTTGATCCAGTGGTCGTTCTTGAGCATGGCGTCAGCCGCCGCGGCGCAACTGGGTGACCTGATCGGCCATCGCCATCAGGCTGGCCGGCATCGAGGGGCCCGTCAGGATGACATCCAGATGGGCTGGCCGCTGCTCGAGCGCCTCGATCACCGCCTCAGCACTCAAATAGCCCAGGGCCACCGCCAGCCCCAGCTCATCGAGCACCAGCAGATCCAGATCGCCCTTCAGCAACCGCTGGCGGCTCACCTCCCACACCTCGGCCACCGCCTCGAGCGCCTCCTCGGCCGTGGCCCCCTCGGGGCCCTGGGAGCCCGGCGGCCCATCGAGGCAATGGGGCGTGCCCGGCCGCAGCCACTCCAGCCGGCCGCACAGCCGCAGGCTTCCGGCCGGCCCCTGCTCCACGCCCCCCTTGAGGAACTGGCTCACCAGCACCCGGCTGCCCAGCCCAGCGCTGCGCAGGGCCTGGCTGAACACCGCCGCGAAGCTGCCCCGGAACGGCGCCGTGTGGATCTGCAGCAGCCCCTCCGGCTGGCTCACCAGCCGCAGTGGCGGCACCAGGGCCACAGGCCGATGGGGGTGGGTGGTGTCAATGAGGCTGGCGGTCATGGACACCCCAAGGAAGCGTTGGTGTGAAGGGTCCGGACGGCTAGCCCCAGCCCCTCACCTCCCGAATGTAGCGGCCCCTGCCGGCTCGGCACACCATCGGTAGTGGCTCGGAACAGGCGTACCACTGGCGGCGTTTACGCTGCCCCTTCCCTGCCAAAGCCCGCGTGCCCACTCCCCGCAACGACGGCCGCCGCGCCGACGAGCTGCGTCCCGTGGGCCTCGAATGGGACCCGATGGGCTTCGCCCTGAGCTCGGTGTTCTTCTCGGCGGGTCGCACCCGCGTGCTCTGCAGCGTCTGCCTCGATCCCGAGGTGCCCCGCTGGCGTCGGGGCTCGTGCAGCGGCTGGCTGAGCGCCGAATACCGCCTGCTGCCGGCCTCCACCCCCAGCCGCCAGGGCCGCGAACTGATGAAGCTCTCCGGACGCACCCAGGAGATCCAGCGGTTGATCGGCCGCAGCCTGCGGGCCTCCCTCGACCTGGAGGCGCTCGGTGAGCGCACCCTGCTGGTCGACTGCGACGTGCTCCAGGCCGATGCCGGCACCCGCACCGCCTCGATCACCGGCGCCTGGGTGGCCCTGGCCGCCGCCCTGGAGCGCCTGCAGCAGCAGGGCGTGCTGCAGGCCTCACCCTTGCGCCAGCAGGTGTCGGCCGTGTCGGTGGGGCTGGTGGACGGCCAGGCCCTGCTGGATCTCGATTACTCCGAGGATTCCCGCGCCGAGGTCGACCTCAACGTGGTGATGGACGAGCAGGGCCGGTTGCTGGAGATCCAGGGCACCGCCGAAGGCGCCCCCTTCCCCCGCTCCCGCCTCGACGCCCTGCTGGATCTCGCCGAACCGGGCCTGCGCGCCCTGCAGGAGGCGCAGCGCCAGGCCCTGGCTGTGGCGCCAGGCACCACGACCGGCTAAAGAGTGTCATTGGCTACATGGATCAGCCAGGCCGATCCATAGGTTCCTAACCATTCGCCACGCCTTAATGGTCGGCGCCACGCGTGGCTTCAGCCGCTATCCCAGCAGCCCATCCAGCGGATCCCCCGGCTCCGTGACGCCCATGGGCGCCTCGGGCGCCACCACCGTCACCCTGCTGGAAGTGATCCGGGGCCTGGCCGGCAGCAGCGTTGAAACCATCGAGCGCGGCAAGACGATCTTCTTCCCAGGCGACCCCGCCGAACGCGTTTACCTGCTGCGGCGCGGCGCCGTGCGCCTCTCGCGCGTCTACGAGTCCGGCGAGGAGATCACCGTCGCCCTGCTGCGCGAGAACAGCCTCTTCGGGGTGCTCTCCCTGCTCACCGGCCAGCGCTCCGACCGCTTTTATCACGCCATCGCCTTCACCCGGGTGGAGATGGTCACCGCTCCGGCCACCTCGGTCCGGCGCGCCATCGAGCAGGACGCCAGCGTCGGTCTGCTGCTGCTGCAGGGCCTCTCTTCCCGCATCCTCCAGACCGAAACCATGATCGAGACCCTCACCCACCGGGACATGTCCTCCCGGCTGGTGAGCTTCCTGCTGGTGCTCTGCCGCGATTTCGGCGTGCCTGGCAGCGAGGGGATCACCATCGATCTGCGCCTCTCCCACCAGGCCATCGCCGAGGCGATCGGCTCCACCCGCGTCACCATCACCCGCCTGCTGGGCGACCTGCGCAACGACGGCCTTGTCCAGATCGACCGCAAGAAGATCACCGTCTTCGATCCCATCGCCCTGGCCAAGCGATTCAGCTGAACGGGCGGCCCCTGGCGGGTGCCGTGAGGCCACCGGCAGGGATACTTGGTGCACCGCGGAACCGAGGCGCAGAAGGTGTCGGGTTGGCTGCTGATCCTGGCCCTGCTGGTGCTCGGCGGAGTGCTCTCCACCCTGGGCGACCGGCTCGGCAGCCGCGTGGGCAAGGCGCGCCTCAGCCTGTTCAACCTGCGGCCCCGCAAGACCGCCGTGGTCATCACGGTGCTCACCGGCAGCCTGATCAGCGCCGTGTCCCTGGCGTTGATGCTGCTGGTGAGCGAGCGCCTGCGGGTGGGGCTGTTCCAGCTCGATCAGATCGAGGACCGCCTGCGCGACAGCCGCAGCGCCCTGCAGCGCAACAAGGGTGAACTGCAACGCACCCGGGGCGAGCTGGAACGCAGCCGCCTCGATCTGACCACCGCCGAACGCCGCCGTGACCAGGCCCTGGCCAGCCAGCGCCGGGCCCAGAGCCAGCTGCTGGCCGCCGAACGCCGCATCGACACCCTGCGCCGCGAGCTGCAACCCCTGCAGGCCGAGCGCGTCCGGCTGGAGGCCGAGCGAGCCAGGCTCACCAGCGAGGTGCGCGGCCGGGACGCGGAGATCCGCCGCACCGAGACCGAACTGGCCAGCGTCCGCCAGCGCATCGCCGCCGGCGCCAAGGAGCTCAAGGACCTCGAAACCAATGTCATCGCCCTGCGCCGTGGTGATGTGGTGATCGCCAGCGGCCAGCCCCTGGCCACCGCCAAGGTGCTGCTGCAGCGCCCCGACCAGGCCAAGCAGGTGATCGATGCCCTGCTGCAGGAGTCGAATCGGGCGGCCTTCCAGCTGCTGCTGCCCGGCCAGGCCCCCAACCGCCAGATCCTGCTGGTGCCCCGCAGCGACATCACCCGGCTCGAATCGCTGCTCGCCACCCCCGGCACCTGGGTGGTCAGCATCCGCTCGGCCGCCAACGTACTGCGGGGCGAGGCCCAGGTGCTGGCCTTCCCCGACCTGCGCCCCAACCGCCAGGTGGTGGAGCAGGGGGAGGTGCTCTCCCGCACCGCCCTCGAGCCCGACGTGCGCGACCTCGATGCCGTGCGCAGCCGCCTCAACCTGCTGCTGGCCGCCGCCTTCGCCAAGGTCCAGCGCCAGGGCACCCTGGCCAACGGCCTCCAGTTCGATGCCGCCAGCCTAAACGCCCTCGCCCGCGAACTCAGCGAGCGGCCCGCCGCTGTCACCGCCAATCTCGAAGCGGTGGCCAGCCAGAACGCCGACACCCCCGATCCGATCAGTGTGGAGCTGCGCTGGGTTCGCAAGGACGCCGGCACCCGTCCCGTGCGGCCATGACCGCCTCGCCCGGCCCCCTGGCCGGCCTCGATCCCGGCCGCAGCAAATGCGGCCTGGTGCTCACCGATCCCGAGCGCCTGGAGATCCGCCAGGCCCTGGTGCTGCCCCCCGAAGCGGCCTGGCAGCGCCTGCAGGACTGGCACCGCCACCAGGCCCTGGCGGCGGTGGTGATCGGCGACGGTACCGGCAGCGGCCCCTGGCGGCGGCGCCTGGAGCCCCTGCTGCCGGTGGAGCTGGTGGATGAGCGCGGCACCACCCTGGCGGCGCGACGCCGCTACTGGGAGCTGTTCCCCGCCCGGGGCTGGCGGAGGCTGCTGCCACTGGGCCTGCGCCTGCCCCCCCGCGACTGGGACGACGTGGTGGCCCAGCTGCTGCTGGAACGCCGGCTGGGGCGGACGCTGCTCAGAACGACGCCCGCACCGTGAAGACGTAGTCGCCGCCGGGTTCGAGCTGGTAGTCGGCCTTGAGCAGGAAGCGCAGCAGCGCGTCCTGGATCAGGGCGCGCCCCAGGGACGGCTCCACCTGCAGCTCTCCCCGATCGAAGGCCCAACGGAAGCGCCACTGGAAGCTGCCGGCGCTGATCTCCCCCTCCAGCAGGCAGGGGCTGAAGCTCTGGCGCAGCACCCGCAGCTGTGCGTTGGTGGCAGGAAGGCGACTCACGGGAAGCGGGGGCGGGGGTGGCGTCGGTGTCGATCGATGCTCTCAGGATGGCGGCGGATCGGGGCGAAAACTGTTCAGGCGATTGGCAGCCCGCTCCAGGCCCTGCCGGCGGATCAGGTCGATGCCCGCCTCCACCTCCGCCAGCACCGTGTCCAGCACGGGCCGGTCGGCGGCGGCGAACTTGCCCAGCACGTGCGACACCGTGCGGGCCCGGCGCTCCTCGGGCGTCTCACCAGGGGCACCGATGCCGATGCGCAGCCGCGCGAAGGACTCGCTGCCCAGGTGGGCGATCGTGCTGCGCAGGCCGTTGTGGCCGCCGGCGCCGCCCGCGGCGCGCACCCGCAGGCGCCCCAGGGGCAGGTCCATGTCGTCCACCAGCACCAGCATCTGGGCGGGCTCAAGCCGGAACCAGTCGATGGCGGCGCGGATCGAGCGGCCGCTGTCGTTCATGAAGGTCTGGGGCATCAGCAGCCGCAGCCGCTGGTCCCCCTGCCCCACCTCGGCCAGCAGCCCGTGCAGGCGACCCTGGTTGCGGAAGCTGGCGCCACCGGCGCGGGCCAGCCGCTCCAGCACCATGAAGCCGACGTTGTGGCGGGTGTCGGCGTAGCGGGCACCGGGATTGCCCAGGCCCACCAGCAATTGCAGATCCAACGGCCGATCGCCCTCAGCTGGAGGGGCCGGTGGACGGTGCGGCACTGTCCTCAACCACCACCGCCGGGGTGGTTTCAGCCGCAGCGACGACTGCTGTCTCGGCGGCTGGCGGAATGGCGGCGGGGGGGCCGGAGATGTCGATGGACTGATCGGTGCCCACCGCCGTGCGGAACTCCTTCTCGAACTCCTGCGAGGCCGACTGGAAGCCGCGCAGGGTGCGTCCAAGGGTCTTGCCGAGCTCGGGCAGGCGCTTGGGTCCGAAGACCAGCAGCCCGATGGCGGCGATGACCGCCATCTCGGGCAGACCGATGCCGAAGATGTTCATGGACAGGGGGCGAGAGGAATCAGCCGACGCCGTTCCAGTTGACGTTGATGCCCTCGAGCAGGAGGGACTTGTTGTACAGCTGCAGGATCACCAGCAGGAACACCAGGAAGAGCAGCATGAACACGCCCATCACGGGGGTGGTACCCCAGCCGGGCACCACCTTGCCGTACTCGGAATTCAGGGGGCGCAGCAGGTTTCCCAGACGGGTGCGTTGGGCCATGGCAGCTCGGACCTCTCGGGCACGGGATCGCGGTGCTTACTGTAAGGGTCTTGCCGGCCCCACCGAGTTGGGCTGTCGAGAGTTGTGACGCAAACACCGCGTCCCCTGCACCGCCTGAGAGTCCCCCATGGATCCCGCCGCCAGCACCTCCCCCGCCCTCTCCGTGGCCCTCGCGGTGCTCGCCGTGCTCCTGGCCCTCACCGGTTTCGGGGTGTACACCGCCTTCGGCCCCCCTTCCAAGGGCCTCACCGATCCCTTCGACGATCACGACGACTGAGCCGCCGCGGCCTTGCGCACTGTCCAGTGGCCCAGTTGCCAGGGGCTCAACTGCAGTAGACCGCCGCCATCCGCCACCCCCTGGCCCAGGCCATCGCAGCGCTCCAGCACCGTCCAGTCGGGACCGATCGAGAGGCGGCGCCGGCAGGGCCCGAGATTCTGCACGCTGAGCAGCGCCTGCCTCGCCCCCCCCTGGTCGGCTGGCGCCGGCAGCGGCCGCAGGGCCACCAGCTGCAGATCGTCGCCGAGCGAAGGAAAGAACGTTTCGGCCGCCACGGCTGAGCCCCCCGCCGTCGCCACCGGCCGGCACCAGAGCGGCTCCCGCAGCCGGGTGGCCTGCTGGGGAGCGGCGGCCGCCCGCCAGCCATCAGGGCAGGGCAGCAGGGCCAGCCGCTGCCGCTGCCAGCCGTTGTCGGCGCCGGGATCGGGCCAGGTGGGGCCCCGCAGCAGCGACACCCCCAGGCGATCGGCCGTCCCCGACACCCCCTGGGGGCCGTCCAGCAGCACCGCCAGGCCATCGCCGCGGCCCGGCCCCACCGAGGCCAGCCAGCTGATGGCGCTCACCTCCCAGCGGGCCCGTTCCCGGGCGGTGCGGGCCGTGGCCGGCCGCTCGATCACCCCGCCGGAGGTGTCGGCCGCCCAGCGGCAGGCCGGCGAGGCCAGGGGAATCTCCAGCCGCAGCAGCTCATGGCGCTGCTGCCACTGGGTGCTCAGCACCAGCTCCAGCCAGGGGCTGCCCGCCAGCAGGCGGCCGTCCAGGCGCACCGGACTCTCGCCGCAGCGGCCGCGCCAGACGAAGCGGCCACACAGTGGCCCCGTCTCCAACCATTGCGGTGCCCCCTGCCAGCTCCAGGCCAGCGGGTGCTGGCGGTAGTCGGCGGCCAGGTCCCAGGCATCCCAGAACTCGCCCCGATCGCGCCAACGGCACCAGGCCAGCGGCCCCGCCAGCTGGGGCATGCCAGCTCCATCAAACAGCTGCTCCACCCCCGCCGGGCCGATCAGGGCCGCCACCAGGCCGTTGCCCAGGTGCCAGCGCTCCGGCCCCTCGCCGGCGACCCGCTCCAACCGCACCGGGGCCGCCACGGGCCAGGGGGCCCCGTCGCCGGTGCCCTGGCGCCGCAGGCGTTGCACCCCCACCCCGTCGATGCCTGGGATCTGCAGCCACTGGCCGCCGCCGGGGGCCGGCTGCCCGATCAGGCGCCGGTCGCCCTGTGCCCCTGCCAGCCACCAGTCGCCCCCCGGCAGCCGCAGGGTGCGCGGCTGGGCCGGCAGCGGCTGCAGCTGCACGGCGCACCAGGCGTCCACAGCCCCGGCTGGCGCCCCACCAGCCAGGGCCCGTCCCAGGGCACGGTCGCGGCGGCGGGCGGCCCGGCGGCGGGCGGCCCGCCACTGGGGTTCGGCCTGCTCGAACACCTCCGGGATCGAGGTGCCCGGCAGGATGTCGTGGAACTGCTGGAACAGCAGGCTGCGCCAGTCGTCGTCGGCGGCCTCGGCCGGCTGAGCGAACAGCGCCGCGGCCAGATCCGCCTCCCGCAGCAGCCGCTCCAGGGTGCGGTTGTGGCGCTTCTGATCCGGGCGGCTGGTGGCGCAGCCCCTGTGCAGCTCCAGGTAGAGCTCGTCGCGCCACACCGGCAGTTGGCCCGCCAGGGACTCCAGGGGATCGAGGTAGGCCCGCAGGGTGCCGTGCCGCTGGCCGGCCGCCACCGGCTGCCCCTGCCAGAGCTCCAGCTGCTCCAGCATCTCGGCGGTGGGTCCGCCGCCGTGGTCCCCCACCCCCGGCAGCCAGAGGGCGTCGGCGCAGCCGCTCGCCTGCTGCCACTGCAGCCGGTAGCGCTCCATCGCCACCGGGTCGCCATTGGTGCCGATCGGCGCCGTCATCAGGGCCAGCACCTCGGCGCCACAGCGGCTGCGCCAGCGGAACAGACGATGGGGGAAGGGGTTGGTGGCGTTCCAAGCCAGTTTGTGGGTGCAGAACCAGCGCACACCGGTGGCGGCCGCCACCGCCGGCAGACCGGCCGCGAAGCCGAAGCTGTCCGGCAACCAGGCCAGCCGGTGGCTCCACTCCGGGAACGTGCGCTGGCTGTAGTGCTGGCCCTCCTGGAACTGGCGCAACAGCGAGGCGGTGGAGAGCAGCACGCAGTCGCTCTCCACCCACGGGCCGTTGATGGGTTCGAAGCGGCCCTCCGCCATGGCCCGTCGGACCCGGGCGAACAGGGCCGGCCGGTGGCGCTCCAGCCAGGCGTAGAGGGCCGGGGTGGAGTGGCCGAAGTGGAGCGAGCCAAAGCGCTCCATCAGGTCGAGGGCGGAGGCGAAGGTGCGCTCCGCCGCCTGCCAGGTGTCGGCCACGGGCCACAGCCAGGCCAGGTCGAGGTGGGCGTGGCCCAGCACCTGCAGGCGGCCCTCCCCCGGGGCCTCCCCATGGCCATGGGCGCGACGCAACTCGCGCAGCTCAGCAGCGGTGGCCGCCAGCAGGCCCAGGGGATCGGCCGGGTCCAGCGGCTCGAGCTCGATCCGGCTGGTGATCAGGGCGCCGTCATCGTGCACCGGGCTGCGCAGCCGCAGCTCCAGCTCCAGGGCCTCCCCCTGCCACCAGCGCTCGGGCAGGGGCCAGCGGCAGGCGGTGTCGAACAGATCGCCGCTGTGGACCCGCTGGCCATCGACCCACAGTTCGGCCCGATCGGCCCACCAGGACAGCACCAGCCGGGCCCGGGCGCCGGCCGCCAGGGGCCGCCAGGGCTCCGGGCAGGGGCAGCGCAGCTGCAACTGGCGCCACTGGCCGCCCCGGGGCCAGATGATCAGGCCCCGGGCCGCCCAGTCGGGGCGGTGGCAGCGTCCCCACGCCTCCCCCAGGGCCGGACCGCTTCCGCCCCCGGGCTGCAGGGCCTGCCAGAGCGGTTGGAGATCCAGGGGCCGTGGCATGGGGAACGTGACCGAAACGTTTCAATCGGAGCCGGTTGCCCCTGCCAAACGGCATCGGACAGGCTGGATGGCCAACCACCACCCATAAGATGATGCGGCTGCCGAGGGGTCATTGAGACCCGTACCGGCGCCCGTCACTCCCTGTCACCCGCCGGACAGACCATGCTCGCTCTCAAGATCTCGGTTTACTCCGTCGTCTTCTTCTTCATCGGGATCTTCGTCTTCGGCTTCCTGGCCAGCGATCCCACCCGTTCCCCCAGCCGCAAGGACCTGGAGGACTGACTCCTTCGGCGGCGTCGCCACCCGCCACCCGTCCCGACAACCGGTCCGCTTCGGGGGGTCGTCCCCGATCTCCCATGGCAGGATCGGCCGCGACCTTGCTGCCCATCCGCTACCTGTGGTGCTCCATCCCCGCTCGGGACGTCGCCAGGCCCCTGAAGGCCTGACCTCTGGGCTGGGCCTGTGGCTGGGCATCGGTGGCGTGCTGGCGTTGACGGCCGCACCGGCCCAGGCCCGACCGGAACTCCCTTCCAGGCTCCAGGCCGCCCAGGCGCAACTCGCCCCGGCGCCGGCCGCCACCCCCAGCACCGCTTCCACCCCCGATCCCTTCGACGACGAGCCCCAGGGCGAGCCCCAAGGCCTGCCGCCATCCCAGGCCGGGACCGAACCTCCAGGGGAGCCCCCAGCGCCGAGGCGGCGGCCCCTGGCGATCACGCCCCAGCCCCCGGCGGAGCCCACCCCAGCCGCGCCCGCGGCCGCCACAGCCCCGGCGGCGGACATCTACGCCGCCACCGCCAGCGACGCGGTGCCCCTGGAGCTGGAGCTGACCGCCAACCAGCAGGGCTATGACAGCCAGCTGCAGCGTTTCGTCGCCACCGGCAGCGTCATGGCCCGCCTCGCCGGCGGCCGCCTGCTGGCCGACCGGCTGGAGTTCGAGGCCAGCACCCGCACCCTCCTGGCGGTGGGCAACGTGCGCTTCCAGCGCGGCCAGCAGTATCTGCAGGGCAGCCGCCTCCGCTACGCCCTGCTGGAGGGGGTGGGGGAAATCGACGACGTTTATGGCGTCATCGACCTGGACACCACCAAGGAGGACTTCGACCTCGAGCAGGCCGCCTCCACGCCCCTGCCTCCGCCCGAGCCGATCAGCTGCACGCCCTCCTATCCGGCCGTGCCCCAGTGGCAGCCTTACCCCTGGGCTGTCACCGCCTGGGCCGGCCAGATGTATGCCGGTGAGTTCGGCGACACCTTCACCTTCAGCGGTCGCTTCCGGCCCGAATACCTCGGGGGCATCGGCATGCAGCGCCGCCTGTTCCAGGCAGGCCCGCTGTCGCTGGAGTTCGATGCCAACCTGCTGGGGCACCGGGCCAGCGCCCAGCCGGGGGGCGGCTTCAACCAGACCATCCCCTTTTCCAACACCCCCGCCCAGAACTTCGGCGAGTTCACCGGTGGTCTCGGCCTGCGCCTGTGGCTGCGGCCCTGGCTGAACATCTTCTTCGTCGAGGGCCTGAGCGTCACCACGGCCAAGAGCAACTACGAGCAGACCTTCCGCCAGAACTCGGCGCGCCTGCTCAACTACCTGGCCTTCGAGGTGGAGGCCCTGGTCACGCCCCGTTGGTCGGCCGTGGGCCGCATCCACCACCGCTCCGGCGCCTACGGCACCTTCAGCGGTGTCAGCGAGGGCAGCAACGCCTACCTGCTGGGTCTGCGTTACCGCTTCGGCACCGACAAGATCGCCAGCCAGCCACTGCCGGTGCCGCCCGCCCAGGGCTGCCCGGGGGCCCCACCCCTTTCCAGCGAGCAGCCCGATGGGCTGGCCCAGCAGCTCGAGCAGGTGACCATGGGCCCCGGCTGGACCGGCACCAGCGGCCAGCCGGCCCCGCCACCTCCGGTTCAGCCGGTCCCGGACAAGGGGGGGGTGTGGCGCAACGCGCGGGACCAGGAACGGCGGCGCCGCGAGGCCATCGCCCGGATTCCCCAACGGGTCGAGAACGTGACCTTCGAGCGCAGCCTCAAGGCCGAGCGCCGCTTCGGCTTCCCGCGGGAGTTCACCACGCCTGAAGTGGCCAACGACTTCGGCACCACCCGCCCCGAGCAGCTCAAGGACCAGACCACCGAAGGAAACCAGGAACTGATCAAGGGCACCGTGAGCCGCTGGCGCATCCAGGCCCGGCGCCTCAAGCTCACCCCCAACACCCTCTCCGGCGACCGGGTGGGCTTCACCAACGACCCGTTCACGCCGGCCCAGTCGTGGATGGATTCGGAGAAGGTCGTCATCACCCTGCTGCCCAACGGCGACACCCTGGTCAAGGCCCGCCGCAACACACTGCGGCTGGAGGATCGCCTGCCGATCCGGGTCGTGCGCCAGCGCCGCATCCAGAAGCAGGACGAGGTGAGCAATCCGCTGGTGATCGGCAACGACCGGGAAGACCGGGACGGCTTCTTCCTCGGCTACAACATTCCGATCAAGATCGGCCAGAAGGGACTCCTGAACCTGCAGCCGCAGGTGATGATCCAGCGCCTTTACACCGGCAACACCGACGCCTATCCCCTGCCCGGATCACCGGCAGGTTCCACCAACATCGTCGAGCAGCCGGCCAAGGGCGGCGACTACTTCGGTCTGGATGCCCGGCTCACCGGGCCCCTGCTGGGCTTCAACGCCGATGCCCGCCTCAGCCTCTCCACCCTCAATCCCGACAATTTTGCCAACGGCACCCGCAGCTTCGGCGACCTGGCCCGGGTGGTGAAGATGCCCCTGCTGGGCCCCAGCACCTTCCGCCTCTTCGGTGCCTATCGCTTCCGCACCTGGAACGGCTCCCTGGGCGAACAGGACGTCTACTCCGCCTATGGCGTCTCGCTCGAGCAGCAGGGAAGCCTGCCCAGCTGGGGCCAGCTGTCCCGCAGCTACTACTGGCGCATGGGCGTGGGCAACTTCCAGGCCGTCCAGGCCACCAGCCCCGACCTGCTGCAGGTGTGGCGTGCCAACGCCATCGGCTCGATGAACTTCTCCTACCCGATCTGGACCGGCAAGCCCACCACCAGCCCACCGGTGATCTCGCTGGCCAATTCACCGGTGCCGATCGTGCCTGGCCTGCGCTTCAACGCCAACCTGCTCGGGGTGGCCGCCTACTTCAGTGACGGCACCAACCAGAACACGATCGGCCTCTCCGGTGGCCCCACCCTCACCCTGGGGCGCTTCGAGAAGCCGTTCCTCGATTACACCCAGCTCACGGTCACCGGCGGCATCACCCTGCGCCAGGGCCAGAGCCCGCTCAACTTCGACCGCGCCGTCGACCTGGGCACGGTCGGCATCGGCCTGTCCCAGCAACTGATCGGCCCGCTGGTCTTCAGCGGCGGCATCGGCTTCAACGTGGATCCCAATTCGGGCTTCTACGGCGATGTCACCGGCTCCTACCTGGAGCTGCGCTGGCAGCGGCGTGCCTACGAGATCGGCGTGTACTACAGCCCCTATGACGGACTGGGCGGCATCAGGGTGCGGCTCAACGACTTCAACTTCAAGGGACCCGGTACCCCGTTCATCCCTTACCACCCCACCCAGGGCGCCCTGCAGCGGCCCTTCTAGGCGGCCGCGAAGTTGTTCAGGTAGGGCAGCCGGCTGGCGGTGGCCCGCAGCTCGCCGTCATGGGCCACCAGTTGGGCGGTGCCGTTCCATTCGCCGCTCACCAGCATGCGGCGCGGACCGGCCGCCAGGGTCAGCGGCCATTCCAGGACCTCGCTGCCGGCGTCCAGCCGCACGCGGGGTGGTTCGAGATCGAGCTGGAGAACAGCGCCGGGATGGGCGCCGATGGCGGCCTGCAGGGCCAGCACGGCGTCGTGGTCGGCGCTGAGGCAGGGGATTCCCAGGGCCAGGCAGTTGCCGAAGAAGATCTCGGCGAAGCTTTCGCCGATCACCGCCCGCAGGCCCCAGCGCATCAGCGCCTGGGGGGCGTGTTCGCGGCTGGAGCCGCAGCCGAAGTTGCGGTTCACCACAAGAATCGCCGCGCCCTGGTTCTCGGCCCGGTCGAAGGGGTGATCGCCGGCCCGCTCGCTGCGGTCATCGGCGAAGACACCCTCCGCCAGCCCGTCGAAGGTGACGCACTTGAGGTAGCGGGCTGGGATGATCCGGTCGGTGTCGATGTCGTCGCCGGCCACGACCACGGCGCGGCCCTGGCAGCGCTGGATCGGTCCGGCCGGGAAAGGGGTGGCGCTCATGCTCGGGTGCTGGCGGGCTCAGGCTGTGGGGTGGTCGGGACGGCGACCAGGCGGCGCACGTCGGCCACGTGGCCGCTCACCGCCGCCGCCGCCACCATGGCGGGGCTCATCAGCAGGGTGCGGCCGGTGGCTGAACCCTGGCGCCCCTTGAAGTTGCGGTTGCTGGAACTGGCGCTGATCTGGCGCCCCTCGAGGCGGTCGGGGTTCATGGCCAGACACATCGAGCAGCCCGGCTCGCGCCACTCGAAGCCGGCGGCGCGGAACACCGCATCGAGGCCCTCGGCCTCGGCCTCGGCCGCCACCTGCTCACTGCCCGGCACCACGAAGGCCTTGATGCCGGCGGCCACCTGGCGGCCGCGAGCCACGGCGGCGGCGGCCCGCAGATCGCTGAGGCGGCCGTTGGTGCAGCTGCCGATGAAGCACACGTCCACCGGCACCCCCTCGATCGGCGCACCGGGTCGCAGATCCATGTAGCGGTAGGCCTCCTCGGCGATCGGCCGCTCGTCGCTCTCGGTCTGCTCGAGGGTGGGCACCGTTTCATCGACGCCGATGGCCTGGCCCGGCGTGATCCCCCAGGTGATGGTGGGGGCGATCGTGGCGGCATCAAACACCACCTCATCATCGAAGCTGGCCTCGGGCCCCGAGGCCAGGGAGCTCCACCAGGCCACGGCCCGCTCCCAGGCGTCGCCGCTGGGGGCGTGGGGCCGCCCCTTCAGGTAGGCGAAGGTGACGGCATCGGGGTTGACATAGCCGCAGCGGGCGCCGCCCTCGATGGCCATGTTGCAGAGCGTCATCCGCTCCTCCATCGAGAGGGCCTCGATCGCCGGTCCGGCGAACTCGTAGGCATAGCCGACGCCGCCCTTCACCCCCAGGGTCCGGATCACGTGCAGCACCAGATCCTTGGCGTAGACGCCGCTCTGCAGGGCCCCGTCCACCCGGATCCGCCGCACCTTCAGCTTGCCCATCGCCAGGCTCTGGCTGGCGAGAACGTCGCGCACCTGGCTGGTGCCGATGCCGAAGGCGATGGCGCCGAAGGCGCCGTGGGTGGAGGTGTGGGAATCGCCGCAGGCCACGGTCATGCCGGGCTGGGTGAGCCCCAGCTCGGGAGCGATCACATGAACGATCCCCTGGCGACCACTGCCGAGGCCATGCAGGGTGATGCCGTGGCGGGCACAGTTGCCCTCCAGGGTGGCGAGCATCGCCTCGGCGAGGGGATCGGCGAAGGGACGGGCCTGGGAGGTCGTGGGCACGATGTGGTCCACCGTGGCCACCGTGCGCTCGGGATGGCGCACGGTCAGGCCCAGGTCGTCGAGGGCGGCGAAGGCCTGGGGGCTGGTGACCTCATGGATCAGGTGCAGCCCGATGAACAGCTGGGTGGCACCACCCGGCAGGTCGGCGACCCGGTGCAACTCCCAGACCTTGTCGTAGAGGGTGCCGGCGCTCAAGAGGATGGATCGAGACGGTCTGAAACCACCCTAGAAGGCGTCTGTTCCGCCGGGGCGGGCTCCCGCCGGAAGAGGCCGTCGAGGTAGTGGCGGGCCACGGCGCGGTCGTGGCTGCCGTGCTGGACCAGGAAGCCGGCCAGGGCGGCTTGCATGAGCCGGTACTGGTCCCACTGGGGGTGCACCCGGATGAACTCCCGCATGGCCTCGAAGAGGTCCTCCGGCATCTGGTTTTCGATGCTCACGGTCCTGGGAGCGTGGTCGGGGATCTGGCTCATGCGGCGCTGGTCGTCGGTCCCCCCCATCAGGCCACGGGGCTCCCCCCGGCGTCAAAGCGGACCTCACCGGTCCGGTCCCAAGGGACCGCCGCTGAGAATCACCGCAGGGGGCGGTTTCCCGGCCACCGGTCGGGGGCGGCGGTCGGACCTGCCTGCAGGGGTGCGTCCGGTCAAGGGGGGAAGGCCTTTCCCGCAGCAAGCCGCGAGGACCCCTCCGGCAGCTCCCGCCCGCCCCCGGCATCCTGTGGAAAAACCCTCCCGTTTCGGGGGAAAAGTGGCAGGCAGGGGGGAAAAGTCCATGCCACAGGATTTGTGATCGTTGGCGGCCGGGGCAGCAGATGTTCCGATGGGGGCCGATCAGATGGCCGCAGTGTTCAGCCGTAACCGCAGGCGGTTCAGACTTTCCCCCACCGTCAGCGTCTGGATCCAGGTGCGCTCGCGGCCACCGCCGAAGCGCACCGCCTCGCTGCGGAGGCCGTCAGGGCCGGCCACGGCGATGTGCACCAGCCCCAGGGGTTTTTCAGGACTGCCACCGCCGGGCCCGGCGATGCCGGTCACCGCCACCGCCCAGGTCGCCCCCGTCAGGCGCCGTGCCCCTGCCGCCATCGCCTCGGCCACCGGGTCGCTCACCGCCCCATGGGCTTCGAGAAGCGCGGCCGGCACCCCCAGCAGGTCCTGCTTCACGGCGTTGGCATAGGCGATCACCCCGCCCAGAAACACCTCCGAGGCCCCCGGCACCGCCACCAGGGCCGCACCGAGGCCGCCACCGGTGCACGACTCCGCCACCGCCAGGGTCTCGCCCCTGCGACCCAGCTCCGCCAGCACCACCGAGGCCAGGCTGTCACCATCGGCGCCGAAACAGCTGGCACCGCCGCGGCGACGCAGTTCTGCCTCCACCGGGGCCAGCAGGGCGGCGGCGGCGGCCCCATCGGCGGCCCTGGCCGTGACGCGCAGCTTCACCTCCCCCGCCCCGGCATAGGGCGCCACGGTGGGGTTCTCCAGGGCCAGAAGGTCCTGCACCCGTTCCGCCAGGTCGGATTCGGCCACGCCCCAGAAGCGCAGCATGCGGCTGGCGAACACCCCGCCCGCCAGGCCCGCCTCCCGCAGCCAGGGGGCGGCGGTGGCCTCCCACATCGCCCGCAGCTCGCTGGGCACCCCTGGAAACGTGAGCACGGTGAACCCCGGCACCGGGGTCCAGATCATTCCGGGCGCGGTGCCGGTGGGGTTGGGCAGCACGGCGGCACCGCGTGGCAACAGGGCCTGCTTGCGGTTGCTGGCGGCGACACGGCGGCCCCGGGCCGTGATCCGGGCCTGGATCGCCGCCCAGATTTCAGCGTGTTCCACCAGGTCGGCTCCGAAGGCCGCCGCAATCGCCTCGGTGGTGAGGTCGTCGGGGGTGGGGCCCAGGCCGCCGGTGGTGATCAGCACCCGGCAGCGGCCCGAAGCCTGTTGCACCGCTTCGATCAGCCGTTCCCGGTTGTCGCCGACCACCTGCTGGCGGTGGTGCACCACCCCGAGAGCCGCCAGCTGTTCGGCCAGCCAGCGGGCATTGCCGTTGACGATGTTGCCCAGCAGCAGTTCGGTGCCGATGCAGAGCACTTCCACCCCGGCGCCGCCGGGGAAGCTGCTCACTTGGCCTCCTGCTGCATCTGGCGGCGGCAGACCACCAGCACGGCGATCAGCACCGCCGTGGCCAGGGCCAGCCAGAGGAACCGCATCTCCGCATTGGCCAGCACCAGGGCGATGGAGGCCAGCCACTGGGTGAAGGCATAGATGACCACCACGGTGCGGCGGTGGCTGAAGCCAGCCCGCAGCAGGCGGTGATGCAGGTGACGGCGATCCGGATAGAAGGGAGAGCGGCCGGCCTTGAGGCGGCCCATGATCACCGCCGACATGTCGGCCAGGGGCAGGGACAGGATCAGCAGGGGCAGCAGCAGGCTGACGCTGGTGAGCCGTTTGGCCGGACCCACGATGCTGATCGCCGCCAGGGCGAAGCCGAGGAAATAGGAGCCGCCATCCCCCATGAAGATGCGGGCGGGGTTGAAGTTGTGGCGCAGGAAGCCGAGGCAACTGCCCGCCAGGGCTGCCGCCAGCAGGCCGGCGGCGGGCTGGCTGAGGCTGAAGCTCACCGAGAGCAGCCCCACGGCGGCGATGCCGCTCACCCCGGCTGCCAGCCCGTCGAGGCCATCCAGCCAGTTGATCGCGTTGGTGATGCCCACCAGCCAGACCACCGTGGCCAGCAAACTCAGCCCCTCCGGCAGCGGCAGCCCGGCGTAGGAGTTCCCCAGGCCGAACGGCAGGTCGATGCTGCCGATGCGCACGCCCTGGTTCCAGACCGCCGCGGCCACCAGCACCTGGCCGAACAGGCGCGGCAGGGGAGGCAGGGCGAACAGGTCATCGGCCAGACCGATGACGAAATAGCAGAGGGCCCCCGCCAGGGTGGTCCAGATCAGCTGGTCCTTGATGGGAGTGAGTTCGGCGAAGCCACCGAAGGCCCAGGTGCAGGCCAGCGAAAGGCTGAAGCCGGCCACGATGCCCACGCCACCGAGCCGCACCATGGGCAAGGTGTGCTGCTTGCGGTCATCGGGCGGATCCACCAGCCCCCAGCGCAGGCCGATCCTTCGGATCACCGGCACGATCAGCGCCGTGAGCAGGGCCGCCGCCGTGGCCGTGAGCAAGGCCGCCGCGTTGGGGCTGTAGGCGAGGGTCACATCGACGGGCCGGAAAACAGCGGTCCTGAAGGCGACACGTTACGGGTGAACGGGGCCGTCAGGCGTGCTGGAGCTCACGTTGACGCCCATAGAGGGGAAAACGCCCGCAGAGGGACGCCACCCGTTCCCGGCAACGCAGCTCGACCGCGGCATCGTCCTGGAGCAGCAGGCGATCGGCGATCACATCGGCCACCTCGCGGAAGGCCTCGGCATCGAAGCCGCGGGTGGTGAGCGCTGCGCTGCCCAGGCGCAGACCGCTGGTCACAAACGGAGACTCCGGGTCGAAGGGCACCGTGTTCTTGTTGGCCGTGATGTTGACGTCGCTGACCAGGCGGTCGGCGAGCTTGCCGGTCAGTCCGATGGAGCGCAGATCGAGCAGCACCAGGTGGTTGTCGGTGCCGCCGGAGACCACGGCGATGCCCCGCTCCTGGAGGCGTTCGGCCAGGGCCTGGGCATTGCGCACCACCTGCTGGCTGTAACTGCGGAAGTTCGGCTGCAGCGCTTCCCCGAAGGCCACGGCCTTGGCGGCGATCACGTGCTCCAGCGGGCCGCCCTGGGAGCCGGGGAAAACGGCCTTGTCGAACTGGCGCCCGAAGTCGGCGTCGTTGCAGAGAATCAGGCCACCCCGGGGGCCCCGCAGGGTCTTGTGGGTGGTGGTGGTGACCACATGGCAGTGGGGCAACGGGCTGGGATGCACCCCGGAGGCCACAAGGCCGGCGATGTGGGCCATGTCGGCCAGCAGGTAGGCGCCCACCTCGTCGGCGATGGCGCGGAAGGCGGCGAAATCGATGGTGCGGGGGTAAGCGGAATAGCCGCAGATGATCAGCTTCGGCCGGTGCTCCAGGGCCAGCTGCCGGATGGTGTCGAAGTTGAGCTGGTGGGTGTCGGGGTCGACGCCGTAGTGGACGGCCTTGAACCACTTGCCCGACACGTTCACCGGGGAGCCGTGGGTGAGGTGGCCGCCGTGGGAGAGATCCATGCCCAGGATCGTGTCGCCGGGCTCGAGCAGGGCCAGGAAGACGGCGAAGTTGGCCTGGGCGCCGCTGTGGGGCTGGACGTTGGCCCAGGCGGCACCGAACAGCTGCTTGGCCCGCTCGATCGCCAGCTCCTCGATGATGTCGACGTGCTCGCAGCCGCCGTAGTAGCGCTTGTGGGGCAGGCCTTCGGCGTACTTGTTGGTGAGCACGGAGCCCTGGGCCTCCATCACCGCCCGGGAGGTGAAGTTCTCGCTGGCGATCAGCTCCAGGTGACTCTGCTGGCGCCGCAGCTCCTTCTCGATCAGGGCGGCAATGGCCGGATCACCAGTGGCCAGGGAGCTGTCGATGGCAGCCACGCTCGAGGAGGTGGAAGCAGGGCCGTGATCCATTCGGTCCGCCATGGGGCTACGCAAGGTGAAACCGATCGTAGGCAAACGGCGCTGGGCTGGCCGGGCCGCAGACGTGGTGCCCGGCCGGACGGCCAAAAAAAACCGCCCCGTGGGGCGGTGAGAGGTGGAACGCGCCTGGAGAGATTCGAACTCCCGACCCTCTGATCCGTAGTCAGATGCTCTAATCCGCTGAGCTACAAGCGCCTGCCAGGTCATTCTCACCCCATGGGGTGCCGATCCGTCAACAACGCCCCTGCCACCCCCGCCCCGATAGGGTCCGGTTCAGAGCCCAGATCTTTCCCCATGCCGATCCGCTGGTACGGCCCCGCCGATCCCGACGATCCCACTTATCGGCACTTCGCGCGAATCGTGAACCTCACCCTCCATGCCGCCCTGTTCGCCGCCGTGAACAGCGGCCTCTGGTTCGTCCAGGGGATGCGGCACCCCTGGTCCCACCTGAACTGGTTGACGCTCGGCTGGGCCGGGCTGCTGCTGATCCATGGCAGCGTGGTGGTGCTGCAACGCCCCCAGCCCCAGCCATGACGCTTGCCGCCGCCGATCTCGAAGAACTGACCCGCGCGATCGCCGATCGGCTCTACGTGCAGGTGGCCGGCTGGCATCTGTACCTGGGCGATGCGGGCCTGGCCCAGATCCTGGCGATCGAGTGCGCCGCCCGGCTTGACCAGGGCGCCGAGGTCTGTGCCCGCCAGGCCCTGGAGGCGGTGCAGGTGCCGATCGGCGGCGGCGGCACGCGCCTGCCCCTGGCCCGGCTCGTGCCCGCCGGCCAACTGCGGGATCTCGAAGACGTGCTGCAACCCTTTTGCTGACACGCGCAGCCAGAAGCCCCCTCTACCGATAGGGTGACGCCCCACGCAGGCGGGTCGTGCTGGTCATCGAAGTCACCAATGCCCGCGACGTGGTGCGCCAGCGCATCGGCAGGCTCGGGGGTCGTCTGATCGGCAAGGTGGTCGATGCGGAGGCCCAGGTGGAAAAGGTCCTGATTCAGGAACTGGAGACCGCCTTCCGCGATTTCGGCATCGAAGCCCGGATCTTCTCGATCGACGGCCCCCAGATGATCGGCCGCTCCCACCTGGAGATTCCCGTGCAGGTCCGCGAGGAGCGCCAGGTGAGGCTCACCTAGGCCCGGCGGCGCACCATCCGCAGCAGCTGGCAGGCCTCGGGCACGCCGGCGAGGCTCGACAGCAGTCCGTAGAGACCCACGGCCAGGGCACTGCAGATCACGTTCTGGAGCAGCAGGCCCCCCAGACCGGGGGGCCAGGCCACGGCCAGGGAGAGCCACCAGCAGGCGGCCCCGCCGGCCACGGCGGCCAGCAGCAGCTTGCCGCTGTCGGCGGCCCAGAGCCGCAGGGGCAGGCCCCCGAGCCGGCGGCTCAGGGCCAGCAGCAGCCCGACGCAGGTGATCAGGTTCACCGCCACGGTGGCCAGCACCAGGCCAGCGGCGCCGGCGTTCAGCATCGGCAGCTGGTTGCCCCAGGCGGGGGTGGGGCCGCCGGTGAAGGCCCAGCAGAAGAGGGCATTGAGCCCGATCCCGGCCAACGACCAGCGGAAGGGGGTGTTGCCGTCGCCGAGGGCATAGAAGACACGCACCAGCACGTCCCGGCCCAGGTAGGCCGGCATGCCGATGCCGTAGGCCATCAGCAGCTGGCCCACCAGGGTGGCGGCGCTGCGGTCGAAGGCGCCGCGCTGGTAGATGAGGGCCACGATCGGCACCGCCAGGGCCACCATCAACGCCCCCAGGGGCAGCATCGTGGCGTTGGAAAGCATCAGCCCCTGGCGGATGCGGCCGATCAGCTCGGGCCGGTCCTGCGGTGCCGTGAGCCGGGCGTACACCGGCAGCAGCGGCACCAGCAGCACATTGGAGAGCAGGCCAAGGGGCGTCTGCACCAGCAGGTTGGCGTACCCCAGACCCGCCGCCGCCGCCGGCATGCCCGAGGCGAAGAACAGGGACACGAACACGTTGATCTGCAGCATCCCCGAGGAGAGGGTGGCCGGACCCATCACCTGCAGCACTTCCCGCACGCCGGGATCACGCCAGTCCCAGACCAGCTGCAGCCGGTTGAGACCCTCCTTGGCCAGGGCCGGCAACTGGATCAGCCATTGCAGGATCGCCCCCACCGTGGTGCTGGCGGCCAGCACCACCCCACCGATCACCGCCGTGGCGGGCAGGGTGATGCTGCTGCCCAATTGCCACCAGAGCAGGCCGATGCCGCCGATGACGGCAACGCTGGAGAGAAGAGGGCTCACCGAAGGCAGCCAGAACACGTCGGCGGCGTTGAGGGCGCCGAAGCCGAGCCCGATCAGGCCCGCGAACAGGGCCATCGGCGCCATCCAGCGCAGCTGGAGCACGGCCAGGGCATGGCGCTCCGGATCCAGGCCTGGACCGACCAGATCGATGAGCGGATCGGCGGCCACCAGCAGCAGCACCGTGACGACGATCAGGCCCGCGCCCACCAGGGTGTTGATGCTGGCCAGCACATGGGCACCCTCGTGGCGCGGCCGCCGGGCCAGCACGCTCACCATGGCGCTGTGGAAGGGCCCGTTGATGCCGCCGAGCAGGATCAGCAGGAAGCCCGGCAGCACGTAGGCGTAGTTGTAGGCGTCGTAGGCCGCCCCGACGCCGAAGGCAGCGGCGATCACCTGCTGACGCACCAGACCGGCCACCTTGCTGAGGGCCGTGGCCGCCCCCACGATCAGGGCAATCCGGCGCAGGGATCGGGCCATGGCGGCGGGGCAGTGCCCATCGGGACGCACGGCAGTATGGCCCTCCTTCCTCGGGCACCCGATCCCATGGCCCCAGCCACCGTTGCCGTGCCCGTGCTCCCAACCGGTCCGCTGGTGGAAGGCGTGCTGCTGAAGCGCTACAAGCGCTTCCTGGCCGATGTGGCGCTGGACGATGGCCAGACGGTCACGGCCCACTGCCCCAACACCGGGCCCATGACCGGAGTGCTGCTGCCGGGCGGGCGGGTGCGCCTGCGCCACGACCCCTCACCCAGCCGCAAGCTGGCCTGGACCTGGGAACAGGCCCAGGTGGGCGCCCATGGCGGTGGCCTGGTGTGGGTGGGCGTCAACACGGCGCTGCCCAACCGGCTGGTGCGGGCCACGATCGAGGCGGGCAGCCTGGAGGCCTGGCTGGGCCCCATCGGCAGCGTGCGGGCCGAGGTGCCCTACGGCGAGGGACGCCGCAGCCGGATCGATCTGCTGCTGACGCCGGCGGCGGGGGCCGCCGATCCACGGCCGATCTATGTGGAGGTGAAGAACACGACCTGGAGCGATGGCGATCTGGCCCTGTTTCCCGACACAGTCACCGAACGGGGCCAGAAGCATCTGGTGGAGCTCACGGCCCTGGTGCCAGGGGCCCGGGCGGTGCTGGTGCCGTGCCTGAGCCGCGGCGACGTGAGCCGCTTCGCGCCGGGGGACAGTGCCGACCCCCGCTACGGGGAGCTGTTCCGCACGGCCGTGGCGGCCGGGGTGGAGGTGCTTCCCTGCCGCTACAGCTTCACGGACACCGCTGTGGCGTTCCTCGGCCTGGCCGCTCAGGCGTGGTGAGGGTGGTAGTGGCTGCCCCGGTAGACGAGGTCGAGCCCTTCATCGGTGGGGGACGGCTGATGGAGCAGCGGCAAGGCGTAGTGGTGGCCGCGGTACACGTGCTCGATCGGGGCCGCTGAAGGGCGCTCGTCGTGGGAATGGTCGTAGGGGAGGCCGCGATAGCAGAGGGCGGAATGGGCCATGGGGGACAGGAGCGGAGATGGAACGGCTGGAGCTGGGGCCCGCTCTGGTCGCGCCGGAGTGCGCCAACGGGGCATGGACCTGCCTGATGCATTTCTAGCGCCTTTGCAGTGTTCAGAATGAACATTTATGCAAACTCTTTGCATCCTTTAAGCAAAACGGCTGGAAGGGCCCCTGCGGCGAGGCGTGTGCCTTGCGCTGCTTTTGGTAGCGAATCAAACATTGCGATGGGGGCACGTCATGGATAGTCGGAACTTGTTGATGCCAGCACTGGCGTCAGAAGTCGGACGTTCTCTTCACCACGTTCCCATGATCGCTTCAAGTCACCAGCCCAAGGTTCGACCTCCGAGAAGCCTCAGGGAGGCCAGTCTCCTTGAGGCGCCCACCCTGTTAATGCGCAAGGTTCGTGGTCTTTCCTCACAGGAGGGGCTCACCTGGCTCGCCTGCGTGCCGCTGGCTCTGTTCGGGCTGGGTGTGTTCAACCTCTCCGCCCACGCGGCCGAACTGCCCGAGCTCACCCCTGCGTTCCTGATCAACAACCTCTGGTTGGCCATCGCGGCCTTCCTGGTGATCTTCATGAACGCCGGCTTCGCGATGGTGGAGGCCGGTCTCTGCCGCCAGAAGAACGCCGTCAACATCCTGGCCAAGAACCTGATCGTCTTCGCCCTGGCGGTGACGGCCTACTGGGTCATCGGCTATTCCCTGATGTACGGGGATTCGATCGCCGGTGGCTGGCTGCACTTCAAGGGTCTGTTCTTTGACCCCACCGTCACCGCTGAAATGGTGACCGAAGGCAAGCTGACCCCGAGCGTCGACTTCCTCTTCCAGGCCGCCTTCGCCGGCACCGCCGCCACGATCGTCTCCGGCCTGGTGGCCGAGCGCATCAAGTTCAAGGAGTTCGTGATCTTCTCCCTGATCCTGGTGGGCATCATCTACCCGATCGCGGGCAGCTGGAAGTGGAACGCCAACGGCTGGCTCAACCAGCTCGGCTTCATCGACTTCGCCGGATCCACCCTGGTCCACTCCGTCGGCGCCTGGGCCGGCGTGGTCGGCGCCATGATTCTCGGCCCACGCATCGGCAAGTACGTCGACTCCAAGCCCCAGGCCATCCCCGGCCACAGCCTCGCCCTGGCCACCCTGGGCGCCCTGATCCTCTGGCTCGGCTGGTACGGCTTCAACCCTGGCTCCGTTCTGGCCATGACCGAAGCCGTTCCCTACATCGCCGTCACCACCACCCTCGGTGCCGCCGGCGGCGGCATCGCCGGCACCCTGATCTCCCAGTTCCACTCCGGCAAGCCCGACCTGACGATGACCATCAACGGCATCCTGGCCGGCCTGGTGGGCGTCACCGCCGGCTGCGACGGCTTCCCGATGTGGGCCGCCTGGGTCGTGGGCTTCATCGGAGGATCCATCGTCGTCTACGCCGTCACCTTCATCGACTCGATCGGCATCGACGATCCTGTGGGCGCCTTCTCCGTCCACGGTGTGGGCGGCATCTGGGGCACTCTGGCCGTGGGCCTGTTCAACAAGGACGCCGGCCTCCTGCTCGGCAAGGGCTTCAACCAGCTCGGTCTCCAGTTCCTGGGAGTCTTCGCCTACGCGGTCTTCACCATCGTCACGGCCTGGCTTCTCTGGAGCATCCTGGGAGCCCTTTCCGGGGGCATCCGGGTCCACGAGAAAGAGGAGCAGGTCGGTCTCGACATCAGCGAGCACGGCATGGAGGCCTACCCCGACTTCGTCTCGTCCTCCAACTGAGCACAGGGCTTTGTTCCCTTCGTAAAACCGCGGTTTCGGCCGCGGTTTTTTTTCGACCGCCCCACCGCCGACCCCCATAGAGTCGGCACACCTGGACATGGCCTGTGGACACCCGTGCCTTCAAGCGTTCCCTGCACCATTCGGATCGCTACAACCGCCGCGGCTTCGGCCTGGGGGAGGAGGTCGCGGGCAGCCTTGAGCAGGCCTACCAGAGCAATCTGATCGCCAGCCTCAGAGAGAACGGCCACCTCCTGCAGCGGGGTCGCCTCAAGATCCGCCTGGCCGAGGCCTTCGGCTTCTGCTGGGGCGTGGAGCGGGCCGTGGCGATGGCCTACGAAACCCGCCGCCACTACCCCAGCGAGCGGATCTGGATCACCAACGAGATCATCCACAACCCTTCGGTCAACGCCCATCTGCGCGAGATGGACGTCCGCTTCATCCCGGTCGACGACGATGTCAAGGACTTCTCCGAGGTGGGGACCGGGGATGTGGTGATCCTGCCGGCCTTCGGCGCCACCGTGCAGGAAATGCAGCTGCTCAACGAACGCGGCTGCCACATCGTCGACACCACCTGCCCCTGGGTGTCGAAGGTATGGAACACCGTGGAGAAGCACAAGAAGCATGCCTTCACCTCAATCATCCACGGCAAGGTGAAGCACGAGGAAACGCTCGCCACCAGCTCCTTCGCCGGCACCTACCTGGTGGTGCTCGACCTGGCCGAAGCCCGCATGGTCAGCGATTTCATCCTTGAGCGGGGCCAGGGGGCCATCGATCGGCAGGCCTTCATGACCCGGTTCGCCAAGGCCTGCTCCCCGGGCTTCGACCCGGACCGGGACCTGGTGCGGGTGGGCGTCGCCAACCAGACCACCATGCTCAAGAGCGAAACCGAGGAGATCGGCCGCCTGTTCGAGCGCACCATGCTGCAGCGCTTCGGCCCCGCCGAGCTGGACGAACACTTCCTCGCCTTCAACACCATCTGCGATGCCACCCAGGAGCGCCAGGACGCCATGTTCGCCCTGGTGGACGAACCCCTCGACCTGATGGTCGTCATCGGCGGCTACAACTCCTCCAACACCACCCACCTGCAGGAAATCGCCGTCAGTCGCGGCATCCGCTCCTTCCACATCGACACCCCCGAGCGGATCGGCCCGGGCAACCGCATCGAGCACAAGCCCCTGGGGGGTGCCATGGAGACGCTGGAACCCTTCCTGCCGGACGGCCCTGTCCGGGTGGGCATCACCTCCGGTGCTTCCACCCCCGACCGGGTGGTGGAGGATGTGATCGAGCGCCTGGTGGGCCTCAGCGAGGAGTGAGCCACCAGCCCGGATGACCCCGCCCAGGGCCGGGGCCGACCGGGTGGCTTTAGATTCAGGAAAGGTTCTCCTCTCCCCCCACGGCCGCCGGGGAGAGCGCAACCCCGGTCCTTTCCAGCAGCTCCCTTCTGACCCACCGCACGCCCCAGATCACGATGGCGGCAGGTTCCTCCCTGCACCAGGCTCCCGACGATCCTGGAGCCCCCAAGAGCGAACCCCTGCGGGAGCGGTCCGACCCCTCCGTGCGTCGCTACGCCAGCGCCTTCGCCGATCTGATGGAGATGCGGGCCCCCGCTTCCGTGGTGGGCGCCTACCTCGATCGTCACGAAGGCTGGTTCCGCCGCTGCGCCGCCCCCATGACGGTCGAACCGATCGGCAGCCAGGGCTACGTGCTCACGCTTGGCCGCTTCGGCAACTTCGGCTTCGAGGTCGAACCGACGATCGGCCTCGAACTGCTCCCCCAGGCCGCCGGCGTCTATCGCATCCTCACCGTGCCCCTGCCCGAGGTGGACGAGGCCCTGCAGGAGCTTTACGACGTCGAATTCGCCGCCTCGCTACGGCTCGACGAGGCCGGTGGACCGGAGGTGTCCCACGAGGAGGTGGATGGGGTGATGGTGCACACCCTGGTGCGCTGGCAGCTGGATTTGGCCGTCTGGCTGCGGCTGCCCGGCATGCTCTCCATCCTCCCCGACCACCTGGTCCAGAGCAGCGGTGACCACCTGCTGCGCCAGATCGTGCGACAGATCTCCCGCCGGCTCACCTGGAAAGTGCAGGAGGATTTCCATGCCAGCCATGGCATCCCCTGTCCGCCCCGGCGCCGGGCCCAGTTCTGATGGACGGGTCTTTCGGAGAGCTCCCGAGGCTCAGATCCCTCAGGCGGCGGGGGCAGTCAGAATCTTGTTGACGATCTGCATGCCGGTGACGGCCTGCCAGAGGAACAGGGTCATCACGGTCATGTTGAGGCCCACGTGCACTTTGCGGGCGATCAGATTGCCCGTCTGCATCAGGGGGGAGAGGGCCGCCGCCATGGCGATCAGGGAGGCCATGGCCAGTCCCACCAGCAGGTGCGGACCGACGAACAGCTTGCCGTTGTTGATGTAGGTGACGGCCATGCCGCCGACCAAGCCGAGCACGAGCACGGCCAGCACGAGGCTGCCGAAGAGGTAATGGCGTTTGGCGAACTGGCCCTTGATCAGCTCCTTGCGGTCCTCGGGCGTGGCCGTGCGGGTCTTCTTGGCCTTGATGCCCAGAAACATCGCGTAGCCGGCCAGGCCAAGGAGCACCCACATCAGCAGGGGATGCACGAAGTTGAGGCCGAAGGCAATTGAGCTGGGAAGGGCGGCGAACATCACGCGTGGGAACTCCACCGGGCCAGGGCCGGCTGTGGGTCCATCGAAGTTACAACTGCCGGCGGCCTCCGTGCAGAACCTCAGTGAAGAAAATGACGACGGCCGGTGATCACCATCGCCATGCCGTTGGCCTTGCAGGCGGCGATCGAATCCGGGTCGCGCTTGCTGCCGCCCGGCTGAATCACCGCGGTGATGCCATGGCGTGCCGCCAGCAGCACGGTGTCATCGAACGGGAAGAAGCCGTCGCTGGCCAGGACCGCCCCGCGGGCGGCGTCGCCGGCGGCCTCCAGGGCCAGCCGGGCCGAGCCCACCCGGTTCATCTGGCCGGCACCGACCCCCAGGGTGCGACCGCCCTGAGCCACCAGGATCGCGTTGGAGCGCACATGGCGCACCACCTGCCAGGCGAAGCGCAGATCGCGCCACTCCTGCTCGCTGGGCTGGCGGTCGCTCACCACCTGCCAGCTGTCGGGATCGGCAGGGCCATCGTCCGCCTGCTGGGCCAGCACACCCCCGAGCACGCTGCGCAGCTGCAGGCGCCCGGAGGCCTCCGCCACGGCCGTGGGGTCAAGCTCCAGCAGACGCAGGTTGGCTTTGGCCGCCAGCCTCTGGCGGGCCTCCTCCGAGAAGGACGGCGCCACCACGCACTCCAGGAACAACCCCGCCAGGTGATCGGCGGCGGCCCGATCCACCGCCCCGTTGAGGGCAACAATGCCACCGAAAGCCGAGACCCGATCCGCATCCAGAGCCCGCAGCAGGGCGTCGGCGGTGTCGTCGCCGAGGGCGACGCCGCAGGGGTTGGTGTGCTTGATCACCACCGCGGCCGCCTCGGCCCCGGGGCCATACCCGAACGCCGCCACCGTGGTCAGGGCCGCTTCCAGGTCGATGAGGTTGTTGTAGCTGAGCTCCTTGCCCTGCAACTGGCGGGCCGCCCCCCAGCCCACGTCGGCCTCGCCGCACCAGCGGGCGCTCTGGTGGGGGTTCTCGCCATAGCGAAGCACCTGCCGCAGGGGCAGCTCCAGCCGCAGGGGCTGCGCCTCCGGGGCGGCGGCGGGATCCTGATCAGCCAGGCGGCCCTCGATCCAGGACGCGATGGCGGCGTCGTAGGCGGCGGTGTGGGCAAAGGCGGCCAGGGCCAGCCGGCGCCGCAGGGCCCCATCGACCCGGCCTGCCGCCAGGGCGTCCAGGAAGCCCGGGTACTGGTCCGGATCGGTGAGCACCACCACATCGGCGTGGTTCTTGGCGGCGGCACGCACCATCGCCGGTCCACCGATGTCGATGTTCTCGATGGCGGTCTCCCAGCTGACGTCGGGGTCCGCCACGGTGGCGCGGAAGGGATAGAGATTGACCACCACCACATCGATCGGGACGATCCCCTGGGCCTCCAGGTCGGCCCGGTGGGCAGGGTCGTCACGGCGCGCCAGGATGCCGCCGTGGATGCGGGGATGGAGGGTCTTGACCCGTCCGCCCAGGATCTCCGGAGCGCCGGTATGCTCTGCCACCTTCGTGACCGGCAGGCCGGCGGCCGCCAGGGCTGCGGCGGTGCCGCCGCTGGAGAGCAGCGCGAAGCCCTGGGCCAGCAACCCCTCCGCCAGCGGCACAAGGCCCCGCTTGTCGGACACGCTCAGAAGGGCCGTGGGAGCCATGACGGCGGAAAGGGCAGTGGAGGAGCCAACCTACGCAGCAGCAGCCGATTGCCACCGTGCCCACGGATCCCTCCGCCGAAGCCCAGCTGAGCGAAGACGACGGCACCGCCCTCTGGCTGGGCCCCCGCCAGGCCGAGCACCGTCTCGTGCTGCTGCACGGCTGGGGTGCTGACGCCGATGACCTGCTTGATCTAGGGGCGGAACTGATCGGCGCCGATCCCGCCAGCCTCAACCTGAGCGTCGTGGCCCTGCGGGCGCCCCTGCCCCATGCCGGCGGCTTTGGCCGCCAGTGGTACGACCTGCAGCAGCCCGAATGGCCCCAGTTGCCCCAGGCTCGCCGCGACCTGCGGCAGCGGCTGCTGGCCCTGGGCAACACGGTGCCGCTGGAGCGCACCAGCCTGCTGGGCTTCTCCCAGGGGGCCGCCATGGCCATCGATGTGGCCACCGGCTGTGGCGCCGACGCCAGCCCCCCCCTCAGCCTGGCGGGTCTGATTGCCTGCAGCGGCTACCCGCACCCCGACTGGCTACCCCAGGCTCCCCGCACAAGGATCCTGCTCACCCATGGTGAGCAGGATCCTGTGGTGCCGTTCGCGGCGAGTCAGTCGCTGGAGCGCTCCCTGGTCGAGGCCGGTGGATCGGTGCGCCGGATTGCCTTCCCCGGCGGCCATTGCATCGATCCCGATCTGATCGCCGCCATGCGGGACTTCCTGCTGAGTGGCTGGCGGGGAGGTTGACCCCTCCGCCAGCCCTCTCCAATCAGACGAAGGCGTACTCGTACTCTTCCATCTCCTCCCAGTCGTCGGAGGCCAGCGCTTCGAGGCCTTCGAACAGGACCTCTTCGCCGATGCTGTCGACGATCAGGCGCAGGGACGGGAACAGGAAGTGGTTCTCTTCGGCGTACTGGGCGCTGAACAGACCTTTCTCCCCCCAGAAGAAGCGATCGGTGGTGTGCTCGTTGCGGCGCACATTGAGAATCGCCGGGGCCATCAGCTCCGTTTCGGCGATGTAGCGGCGGGCCGCCGTGACCGGTTTGTGGGCGCCGGTTTCGAGGTTGAAGGTGGGGACATGGGCGAGGACCCGCTGACCCGCGAGACGACGGCGACTGATCCGCTTGCGCTTCTTGGACATGGAATGGATCCCGGTGAAGGGAGGCCGAAAGGTGGAATTGGGGGGGGCTGCAGACGAGCGAGGGTCGGCGGGTGCCGACGACGAGCGCCATGGCGGGCCCGCCACCCTGGAAAGATGGCGGGTCCACGTCCACACGACTGTCGACCTGAAGCGGGTCGGAGAGGATCACCGTCGGTAACGCCGGCCTGAACCCCTGGAGGGGTGGTGGCCGGGACAGAGGCGGTACGCAGCTGCCTCTGCTGTAGCCTCGGATGCGAGCGAAGCGCAACACTGGCCGTTACGACTGCAACTTTCCGCCCGTCCGAGGACTGCGAGGTAGTGGTCGTTACCGACAGCTTAAAACTATTTTTGCGTTTCGACACGCCTCTTTTCAAAATTCCCCGCACAGACGCTGACGGCGGGTCGTGATGCCAGTCTCCGAGCGGTTTCTGGCGCTGGTGGGTTTCCAGCTGGGTCAATTCATCGATTGCCCGGAGGTCCGGTCGCTGGTGGTCTACGTCACCCAGCAGGGCGAAACAGGCCAACCCAGCCTGCTACCGGTCGGCCACTGGCCCCCGGACGAGAGGGCCCTGCCTCCGGTGGACACGGTCAGCCGGCTGCGGGTGCCCGCCGAGCAGCGGCGCTGGCTGCCCCTGCGCGACGGCCAGCGCCTGCTGGGTGCCCTGCAGGTGGAGGCCTCCAGCAATCCCTGGCCCGAGCCCCTCGCCCAGCGGCTCCAGGCCGTGGCCCTGGCCCTCACCGAAGCGCTGCGGCTGGATCTGGAGGGCGGAGAGCTGCGCCAGCGGCTGACGGAACGCGAGGAACAGCTGGGTCTGCTGCTCCACCAGCTGCGCAACCCCCTCACCGCCCTGCGCACCTTCGGCCAGCTGCTGCTGCGGCGCCTCGGCCCCGAGCACAGCGACCGCTCCCTGGTGCAGGGCCTGCTGGCCGAGGAGCGCCAGATCAACCGCTATGTCGATGCCATCAGCGAGCTGGTCCACCCCGAAGGACTGCTCCCCGGCACCGCTTCCCCCCAACCCCTGTTGCTGCCGCCGCTGCTGAGCGGACCGGAGGGCCAGCCCCTGGCCGGGCTGCTCGAACCGCTGCTGCAGCGGGCGGCCGCCACCGCCACCCTGCAGGGCCGCGGCTGGCATGGACCGGAGGCCCTGCCGGACTGGAGCGGCGACAGCGGAGCGGTGGCGGAAATCCTGGCCAACCTGCTCGAGAACGCCTTTCGCTACAGCCCCCACGGCGTCAGCGTGGGCCTGCACACGGCCAGCGACGACGCGCTGCTCCAGCTCACCGTGTGGGATGGCGGACCGCCCATCGCGCCGGCGGAGCGTGAAGCGATCTTCGGGCGTGGTGTGCGGGGAACGCGGGGCCAGGACCTGCCCGGCACCGGTCTGGGGCTGGCCCTGGGGCGGGATCTGGCCCGCAGCCTGGGCGGCGAACTGGAGCTGGTGGTGCCGCCCCGGGCGCTGGCCGAGACGCTGCCCGAGCAGGGCAACGCCTTCCGGCTCAGCCTGCCGCGGCCGCCAGCCGTAACGCTGCGGCGATGAGCAGCAGGCCCACCGATTCGCTCCACTCCACGCAGGCCCCGTAGGTGTCGCCGCTGTGGCCGCCCAGACGGCGGCCCAGGGCTACTGGAACGAGCAGGGCCGGCACCAGGGCCACCAGGCCGGTGGGCACGGGCCAGGCCCCCAGGCCCGGCCAGGGCAGCAGCAGCAACGGCGGCAGCAGCAGCAGGGTGGGGCGCAGTTCCACCGCCAGGGCAGCCCCTTGGGCGCGATGGAAGGCGGCGCTGCCACCGGGCCGCAGGTAGGGGAACCAGGCCATGGCGGGCAGGGGCGCCACCCGCCCGCAGACCGCCGCCCAGACCAGGGCCATCGGCGCCGCCGCCCCCAGCAGGGCCAGGGCCGCGGTCCGCAGCAGCAGCACCAGCACCAGGGCCTGCACCCCGCTGGCCCCCACCCGGCTGTCGGCCATCGCCTCCAGGCAGCGATCGCCGGCGGCCAGGCCATCGGCGCTGTCCATGACGCCATCCATGTGCAGGCCACCACTCAGCCACAGGCCCAGCGCCAGCACCAGGGCCACCTGGGCCACCAGGGGCACCCGTCCCTCCAGCCCCCACCACAGCAGGGCCTGCAGGGCGCCGAGGACGGCACCGATCCAGGGTGCGAAGCGGGCGATCCGCACGAAACGGGGCGACGGCGCCGGCCAGGCCGGCAGCACCGAATAGAAGATCCAGGCCCCGGCCAGATCCCGCAGCCACAGTGGAGCGCTCAGGCGGGGCATGGGGGCGGGGGCGTCGGTGGAGGTGGCGGCAGGAACCCCGCGTAGCGTCGCAGCAGAGCAGGTTCGGCGCCATCGCCTTCGACTTCACGATCACGGCTCGCTGCCCGAGGACCCGGGCCCGCTGCAGCTGCTTCACCACCCCCCACGGCACCGTTCAGACGCCCCGGTTCATGCCGGTGGGCACCGCCGCCACGGTCAAGGGCGTCACCACGCCGCAGCTGCAGGAGACCGGGGCGCAGATGGTGCTGGCCAACACCTTCCACCTGCATCTGCAGCCGGGGGAGTCGGTGGTGGCCGAGGCCGGCGGCCTGCATCGCTTCATGGGCTGGGGGGGGCCCCTGCTCACCGATTCGGGCGGCTTCCAGGTGTTCAGCCTCGACGCCATCAACCGGATCGACGACGACGGGGTGGTGTTCCGCTCCCCCCGCGACGGCTCGCGCATCGACCTGACCCCCGAGCGCTCCATGGCCATCCAGCGGGCCCTGGGTGCCGATGTGGCCATGGCCTTCGACCAGTGCCCGCCCTATCCCGCCAGCGAAGCGGCGGTGGCCGAGGCCTGCCGGCGCACCCACCGCTGGCTGGAGCGCTGCGTCGCCTGCCATGGCGGTGGCGCCCAGGCCCTGTTCGGCATCGTGCAGGGGGGCTGCTTCCCCCATCTGCGCGAGGCCTCGGCCCGGATGGTGGCGGCGATGGACCTGCCGGGCATCGCCGTGGGCGGCGTCAGCGTCGGCGAGCCCGTCGAAGAGATGCACCGGGTGGTCCGCCAGGTGGGTCCCCTGCTGCCGGAGTCGCGACCCCACTACCTGATGGGGGTGGGCAGCCTGCGGGAAATGGCGATCGCGGTCGCCAACGGCTTCGACCTGTTCGACTGCGTGCTGCCGACCCGGCTGGGCCGGCACGGCACAGCCCTGGTGGGCGGGGAGCGCTGGAACCTGCGCAACGCCCGCTTCCGCCACGACCACGGCCCTCTCGATCGCAGCTGCGGCTGCCTGGCCTGTCGGCACCACAGCCGCAGCTACCTGCACCACCTGTTCCGCAGCGAGGAGCTGCTGGGCCGCACCCTGTTGAGCCTGCACAATCTCACCACCCTGCTGCGCTTCACGACCGCCATGGCGCAGGCGATCAGCGAGGGATGTTTTGCAGAGGATTTCGCTCCCTGGGAGCCCGACTCCCCGGCCGCCCACACGTGGTAGGTTCCGGCCATTGCAATGGTTTTCCTCCAGGCATGGCTCTCTCCCTGCTGGCCGGCTCCGCGCCCCACACCTTCGCCCAGCTGCCCGAGGCCTACCAGGCCTTCGGCCCCCTGGTGGACATCCTGCCCATCATCCCCCTGTTCTTCCTGCTGCTGGCCTTCGTCTGGCAGGCCTCGGTCGGTTTCCGCTGATCAGCGGCGTCCGCCCAGCCCCGACGCTCAGCGGCGTTCCTGCAGCACGGCCCAGGCAAAGGCCGGCAGGGAAAGCATGCGACGCCAGCGGCTGGGTTCCTTGATCAGCCGATAGAGCCACTCGATCTGCAGCGCGCCCATCCAGCCGGGTGCCCGCTTCTTGACGCCGGCCCAGACGTCGAAACTCCCCCCCACCCCCATCCACAGCCCGGTGCGGGGTTGGGGCAGCGCCTGGATCCAGGTTTCCTGGCGGGGCACGCCCAGGGCCACCAGCACCAGATCGGGGCGGCACTGGAGCAGCTGACTCTCGAGGCCAGGCCAGGCTTCGGCAGGCTGGTAGCCGTGGACGGCGAAGACCAGCTGCAGGTTCGGCAGGTCGTGGGCCAGGCGCTCCCGCAGCTGATCCATCACCGCCGGACTCGCCCCCACCAGGGCCACCCGCCAGCCCACGGCCGCCGCATGCTCCAGCAGGCGACGGGCCAGCTCGATGCCGGGGCTGCGGCGGACGCGATAGGACTGGCGGCCAAGGGCCCAGACCACCCCGGCGCCATCGGGGATGACCATCCGGGCCGCCTCGATCGCCGCCCCCAGGGCGGGATCCGCCCGGGCCGCCATGGTCATCTCCGCATTGAGGGTGACGATCTGGCCGCCGCCGGCTCCGTGCAGCGCGACGGCATCGCCGAAAACGTCGTTGCTTACATTCACAGGCATGCCCAGGACGCGGGCACGGACCGGCGTGGTCGCGAGGGCTGCCATGGGAAGGAACGACGGCGGGGAGAATCTATGGCCTGGCTCCACGACTGCCGCCTCCGGCACGCCCCGTCCTGACGCAACCATGAGCACCACGGCGAGCAACGGCGACAGGGGAGCGGCAGAGGCCCAACAGCTTCTCGAACGGCTGGACCGACAGATCGAGCACGTGGTCCTGCGCCGGCAGCATCCGATCACCGGTCTGCTGCCCGCCAGCACCGCCAGCACCGTGCACGGCAACTACGGCGACGCCTGGGTACGGGACTGCGTCTACTCGATCCAGTGCGTCTGGGGACTGGCCCTGGCGCACCGGCGGCTGCAGGGGCCCTGCCGTCGCTGCTTCGAGCTGGAGCAGCGGGTCCTGCAGCTGATGCGGGGGCTGATGCGCTCGATGATGCGCCAGTCGGCGAAGGTGGAGCGTTTCAAGACGAGCCTCGAGCGGATCGACGCCATCCACGCCAAATTCGACACGGCCACGGGCGATCCGGTGGTGGCCGACGACGGATGGGGCCATCTGCAGCTCGATGCCACGGCCCTGTTCCTGCTGCAGCTGGCCCAGCTGACCCGCTCGGGGATCGTGATCATTCAGACCAGCCACGAACGCGATTTCCTCCAGAACCTCGTTTACTACGTGGCCCGCGCCTACCGGGTGGCCGACTACGGCATCTGGGAACGGGGCGACAAGGGCAACCACGGCCAGCCGGAGCGCAACGCCAGCTCGATCGGCATGGTGAAGGCGGCCCTCGAATCCCTCGTCGGGCTGGATCTCTACGGGCCCCACGGCGACGGCAGCAGCTGCCTGACCATTCCCCACGACGCCATCGTGCGGCTGCGGCGCGCCCTGCGGGGCCTGCTGCCGAGGGAATCCGCCAGCAAGGAGGCAGACAGCGCCTGCCTCTCGGTGATCGGCTACCCCGCCTGGGCCGTCGAGGATCCCGCGCTGGTGGAACGCACCCGGGAGAAGATCCGCAGCGAGCTGGCCGGCTCCTACGGCTACAAGCGCTTCCTTCGGGACGGCCACCAGACCGTGCTGGAGGACGTGAGCCGGCACCACTACGAGCGGGAGGAGCTGGCCCAGTTCGAGCACATCGAATGTGAGTGGCCTCTCTTCCTGGCCTACGAGCTGATCACGGCCTGCTGCGAGGGACGCTGGGACGAGGCCCGCCAGTGGCGCCAGCAGCTGGAGGAGCTGAGCGTGTCGGTCGACGGGGAGGCCCTGCTGCCGGAGCTCTACCTGGTGCCGGCGCGGCTGATCGAGGCCGAACGGCGCCAACCCGGCAGCCAGATCCGGGTGGCCAACGAGAACGTCCCACTGCTCTGGACCCAGAGCCTCACCTGGCTGTCGGATCTGCTGCTGCACGGCCTGATCACCGCCGACGATCTCGATCCCTGCGGCCGCCGAAACCCCAACCCTCCAGGGGCCGAGGAGGTGCTGGTGGCCCTGGCTCCCGCCGATGCCAGCGTCGCCGCGGCCCTGGCGGAGGCCGGCCTGCCGGTGCAGACGCCGCCGGCCGGCCAGACGCCCCCCCTGCGGGTGGCCAGTTCCCGCGAGCTGGCCCGTCGCCTGGCGACGGTGGGCGCCAATGGGCGGCTGGGGCTCTCCGGCCATCCGCCCGTGCGCATGGAGACCCAGGCGACCGCCAGGCTCTACCGCCACAACGGTGAGCTGATCGGCTTCCTGCCGGCCGTTCTGGAGGAGGACACCTTCTACCTGGCCGACGATGCCCAGGTGCTGGTGGACACGGTGGCCACCGAAGTGCGGGTGCTGCAGCGCCATTGGCGGGGCAAGGGAGCCCCCCTGCTGCTCGTGCCGGTCCACGCAGGCCCCTTCCGCAGGGACCCCGAGGCGTTCCTGAACCTCGGCCGAGACCTGCAGCGGGGCCAGCTGGGCTCGGTGCCCGTGCGCCTGGTGTCCCTGGAGGAGGCGGTCCCCCTCGCCAGCCTGGTCGACCTGCCCCCCCAGGCCCTGGCCGCCTGCGACCTGGTGCCCGACGGCCACACCCTGCTGCCGGCCAGCGCCAGCCACCAACCGCTCACCGCCCGCCAGGAACAGGAGCTGGAGGACGTTCCGCTGGGCCATCTGGTCGAGCGGCTCTGGAGCAGCCACTCCCTGGAGGAGCAGGCTGAAGTGCTGGAACTGCTCAGCCGCCGGCTGGGTCCCAATGCCCGTCTGCAGGGGCCCCGCAGTGGTCCGGGAGTGCGGCTGATGGTGCTGCTGGAGGAGGTTTACCGCCGCGGTCTGGCCGATGCCGACTGGAGTGTGGTGCGCCGCGCCGCCGGCGCCATGGGCCTGGTGCACCCCCAGCTCGAGGATGCCCTCACCGATCTGCTGCTGCGCCAGAAGCAGGTGGTGGTGGGCCGCAACTACACCCACGACTCCCTGCTCAGCCAGCCGGAGGGCAGCCTGGCCATCGCCGCCATGGTGCGCCGCTTCAGTGGCGAAGACGGCCGCGAATGGATGCTGCAGCAGGAGCTGCTGCTGGCCATCGACGCCCTGGCCCGCTCCAACGTGAACCTGCTCAGCGGCAGCCTCACCCTGCAGCTGGGCCAGTTCCTGCTGCTGCTCACCGGTGAACTGGCGGCCGAGACCAACCTCAGCCCCAGTGAGGCCTTCGAAAGCCTCTGCAGCCTGCCCCCCCACGCCATCCGCCGCCGGCTCCAGGCCGTGCTGGCCGACGTGGAGCACGCCAGGGCCTCCCTGCAGCGCAAGGAGCAACTGCACCTGCGCGGCCGGGTGCGCTGGGAGGTCCCCGATCCCCTGGCCGAGCTGCCGAAGGACGGCAGCTGGCTGCAGCACCGCATGCGGCTGGGGGCGCTGCAGCGGGTGCCGAAGGACTTCTATCCGGGCATCTGGGACCTGCTGCACCACTGCCGAGGCCTGGTGATCGGCGACAAACTGGAGCGGCGCAACCGCCTGGAGAGCGCTCCGCTGCTGCGGGAGAAGACGCCCGGCGAAAAGAACTTCGCCATGCTGGTGGAGCACCTCCTGAGCAAGATCGAAGCCCCGGAATACCGCCGGCTGTGCATCGAAACCCTGCTCACCCTGATGGCCTTCATGGCCGCCAACCCCCAGGTCCAGTTCGACGACGACCTCGCCCTCGACGTGGTGATCGGCCATGCCGTTCGCGTCGGCTGGCAGCAGCGCCATCCCGAGGTGCCCAGCGACCAGTACGGCCCGCACAAGGCGGAAGCCTGGGACCTCTTCTATCGCTCCTCCCCCGCCGACTGCCGCCGCTGGCAACTGCTGGCCCTGCAGGAGCTCACTGACCGGGAGCTGATTCGCGTGCCCGGGTGAGGGGGCTCTGGCGGGCTAGATCGGGGCCTCCAGGGCCATGCAGAGGTTGGGCTGCTCGACGCACTGCTCGATCAGGTCGGCCAGCTGCAACGCCCGAGAAGCCTGAAGGCCATCGACGGCCGGGGTTTCGCGGCCCCGCACGCACTGCAGAAAATGCTCGAGCTCGGCGTAGAGGGGTTCGATGGAGGTGGTGCTCACCTCCTCGATGAAACCATCGTTGCGGTAGAGCAGTTCACCGTGGTCGGCACTCACCGACTCATGGGAGCGCCTGTGGATGCGCAGATTGCGGTTGAGGAAATCCGTCTCCATCAGGCTGCTGCGGCAGTGAGCGCTGAGGCTGCGGATCTTGCGGTGGGCCATCTTGCTGGCCGTGAGGCTGGCCACCACGCCATTGGCGAAGCCGAGGGTCGCATTGACGTAATCGATCGGGCCGTCGGAGCTGCGGCCGCCAGCCGCCGCCAGCCGCACCACGGGAGAGGCGGCCAGTTCGAGCACCAGGTCGATGTCATGGATCATCAGATCCAGCACCACCGACACGTCATTGGCCCGGTCGGCGTTGGGGCTGTGGCGCCGCGCCTCGAGCACCACCACCTCCTCGTTGGCCACCACCCGCAGCAGCTCCCGGAAGGCGGGGTTGAAGCGCTCGATGTGGCCCACCTGCAGCAGGCGCCCGGCGGTTTCGGCGGCGCGGATCAGATCAGCCGCCTCCTCCTGGGTGGCGGCGATCGGCTTCTCGATCAGCACATGCAACCCCGCCTGCAGGCAGGCCATGCCGACGCGGTGGTGCAGCAGGGTGGGAACGGCAATGCAGACGGCCTCCACCTCACCCAGCAGGTCCTCGTAGGTGGGGAACCAGCGGCAATCGAACTGCTCGACCGCCAGACGGCCCCGGGTCTCGTCGGGGTCGGCGACACCCACCAGTTCGGCATCCCGCAGCAGGCTCAGCACCCGGGCGTGGTGCCAGCCCATGTTGCCGATGCCGATGACACCCACGCGCACTGGGTTCATGGCAGGGGCGGTGCAGGTGGGCGCATTATCGATGATCAGGTTCCTTCCATGCTGGCGAGGGTGATCTGCACCCGCTCGATGCGGGGGCCGTCCATGGTGAGCACGTCGATGCGAACGCCGTGCCAGCTGAGGCCTTCCCCAGGGGCAGGGATGTGCTGCAGCCGCTCGAGCACGAATCCGGCCAGGGTGTGGTGGCCGTCCGCCTCGGGCAGCTGCAGGCCCAGCTGGCGATTGAGTTCGACGATCTCCAGATCGCCCGCGGCCGACCAGGTGCCGTCGACGAGCTGCAGCAGATCCTGGGCCGTCTCCAGGGGGTTGTCGTCCTCACCGACGATCTCGCCGGTGAGGTCGGAGACCGTGACCAGGCCCTCGGTGCCGCCGTGCTCATCGACGACGACGAGCAGGGGCTGGCCACTGCGGATCAGGGGCAGCAGGTCGGCCAGCGAGGCACTTTCCTGCACCTGGGCCACCGGCAGAATCCAGGGGGCCAGCGGGGTCTCGGGGCGCAGCAGACCCCTGGCGATGGGCTCGGCCAGCCGCCGCAGATCAAGCATGCCGCGCACGTCATCGAGGGAGCTGCCGATCACCGGGAAGCGAGCGTGCTGGCTGGCGTGCACCGATTCCATCATCTCGGCGAAGGTCACGTCCACCGGCAAGGTGACCATGCCGGAGCGCGGCATCATCACCTCCCGCACCAGGGTGTCCCGCAGGGAGAACACCCCCTCCAGGATGCTGCGCTCATCCGGCATCAGGCCGGTCACACTGCCGCTCTCGATGAGGGTCTCCAGTTCACCGGCCGACAGCACCGGCACCAGTTCATCCCAGTTGCGCGGCAAGCCCAGCAGCCGTAGCAGGCCCCCGCTGAAGCGCTCGATCAGCAGCAGCAACGGCGCCAGGGTGCGGGTGAGCGACTCCAGCAGCGGTGCCAGCCGCAGGGCCGAGCCTTCGGGGCGGTGGAGCACCCAGGCCTTGGGCACGAGTCCGCCCAGGAGGGTGGCCAGCAGGGCCAGGGCCAGGAAGACGCCGGCGTCAATCCAGGCCTGTTCGCGCCAGCCCATCCAGCCGGCCACCTGCTCCGCCAGGCCGCGGGCCAGCCAGCCCATGGCCAGCAACGCCAGCACCAGGCCCAGCTGGGTGGCCACCAGGACGCTGCGCATGCGGTGCTGCAGCCGGGCCACCGAACGGGCCCCGGGCTCCCCGGCCTCCTCGAGCTGCTGGACACGGCTGGGCCGCAGGCGAATCAACGCAAGCTCCCCGGCAGCGAAGAAGGCCAGCAGGGCCAACAGGATCGCCAGGACCAGAAAGCGCATCGGTGGGGAGAGTTGAAAGCAGGTTAGGCCCCGCTGGCAGGCTCACTCCTCGCCGCCCTCGCCACCTTCACCGTCATCGTCCTTGCTGCCCCCGTACGGAGCTTCTGCCGCCGGCTTGCCCGGGGCAGGGGCGCTGACGCCATTCTCGCCGCCCTCCTGATCCTTCGACTTGGGGACCTGGCCGCAGCCCATGGTGGCCGTGATCAGACCAGTCGTGACCAGAAACAGAGCAACGCTCGAGCGGGCCATGGCAAGACATCGAGGTAGAGGCGATTGTGCCGCAGCACCGGCCCAGTCCCCGATCCGATGCCACCGTGGCCTCTGACCGATCGGCCAGGAGGGTGATGCACTTCCGTCTCGAACCGCTGCTGAGCGACGGCCAGGTCGAAGAGCTGCGCCTGGCCCTGCTGGCGGAGGCCACCCCCTGGCGGGACGGTGCTGAAACGGCCGGCTGGCACGCCCGCGGCGTGAAGCGCAATCGGCAGCTGGATCCCAGTTCCACCCTGCACCAGACCCTCGCCTCCGCCATCAGCGGCCATCTGCTGCAGCATCCGCTGTTGCAGTCGGCGGCCCTGCCGATGCAGCTGCACAACCTTCGCTTCAGCCGCTGCGGGGTCGGCGAGGGCTATGGCCGCCACGTCGACAACGCCTACATGGCCGGGGGCCGCTCCGATCTCTCCTTCACCCTGTTCCTGAGCGCGCCCGACCACTACCGGGGCGGCGATCTGGTGCTGGAGGATCCGGGCGGAGAAAGCAGCGTCAGGCTGCCAGCGGGCCACGCCCTTGTTTACCCGAGCTCCCTGCTGCATCGGGTGGAGCCGGTGAGCTGGGGCGAACGCTTGGTGGCGGTGGGCTGGATCCAGAGCCGGGTGCGCCGCAGCGACAGACGTGAACTGCTGTTCGAGCTCGACACCGCCCGCCGGGCCCTTTTCCAGCAACAGGGGAAGGACGAGATCTTCGACCTTCTCACCCGCAGCTACACCAATCTGTTGCGGATGTGGGGCGAGTGAGCCAGATGGGGGTCCCGGGGATCGAACCCGGCTAAGGCGAATTATGAGTTCGCTGCATTCACCAGATTGCTAGACCCCCTGAGGCCGGCCAGAACGGCTTACCAGAGACCCCGGATCGGGGGGGTCCAGGTGGTGCTGGCCGGCGGCCTCACGTAGGTGGGCCCAGCGCCGGCCCCGAGGCTGGTGCTGAAGCCGTTGGTGATGTCGGAGGTGCGCAGCGGCATCAGGGTGCTTTGGTCGGTGAGCATCACCGAGGCTGTGTTCTCAATGGCGGTGCCGTCCCAGACGATGTTCTGGTCAGGAAAACCGAAGGCGACGATCTTGCCCCCATCCCGACCAGGGATCGAGAGGCCCAGGGGATCGGTGATCTGATGCAGCAGGTTGACACCCTGGGCAAAGGGCGCCGAGAAGCTGTAGAAGCGCTGCTGCATCACCTCAGGGGCCGAGCGGGCCACACCGCAACGGGTGACCTCCACCGGTCCGGTGCCGGCCGAGGCGGGCATGGGCGCTTCAAGGGTGGTGGTGCAGAGCACCGGCCCGGCGATCGCAGGAACCAGAAGGGTCGCCGCCGCAAACGGCACCAAGGCCGACAGGGGCGCTGCGAGGGAGGCGGGCACTGCCAGGATCGGTGCTGTCATGGGGTCGTGCGGCCCCAGCTCCGGGGCGATTTGCTTGCAGGTTAGCGACCTCTGACGCACTTCACCATCCATTCCCAGCCGCGCCCGCCAACCGCTACTTCACCACGATCCGTCAGCACCGATGGTCTCCCTGCCCTCCAGCCCCAGCCAACAGCGCTCGACCCTGCTCGCCCTGCTGGCGCAGCGGGCCTATCGGCTGGGCGACTTCACCCTGGCCTCGGGCCGCCGCAGCGAGCACTACGTCAACTGCAAGCCGGTGAGCCTGAGCGGCATCGGCCTGGCCCTGCTGGGCCGCCTGATGCTGGAGGAAGTGGAGGCCGAGGCCGGGGCGGTGGCGGGGCTGACCCTGGGGGCCGACCCCTTGGTGAGCGCGGTGGCACTCCAGGCCGCCCTGGCCGGCCGCGACCTCGATGCCCTGATCGTGCGCAAGGAGGCCAAGGGCCATGGCACCGGGGCCTGGCTTGAAGGCCCGCTGCCGCCGGCGGGATCCCGGATCACCGTCCTTGAGGACGTGGTGACGACAGGCGGCTCGGCCCTGAAGGCCGTGACCCAGTTGCAGGACGCGGGCTATGCGGTGGAGCGGGTCGTGGCGATCGTGGATCGCCAGGAAGGCGGGGCGGAGGCGATGCAGGCCGTCGGCCTCGACCTGCGCTGTCTCTTCCTGCTTGAGGAGGTGGCCGCCACAGCCGCCGGGCTGGACGGCGCGGCAGGCTGAACCCCGCCCCAAGCGACGCCATGACCTCCCCCTCCGTCCCGACGTCGGCCGCGGCCGATCCCTGGAACTGGACGCCGCCGGCCCAGAGCCGGTGGTCGCGGCCCGTGGGGCTGCTGCGGCTCGACGGCCACGACACCCTGCGGGTGCTGCACGGCCAGACCAGTCAGGCGCTCGAAGCGGCCCGGCCGGGCCAATGGCTCGGAACCTGCTGCATCAGCCCCACAGCCCGCCTGGCGGCGGTCGCGGAGGTGTTGGTGGACGCCGATGGGGCCTGGCTGGTGATCGTCGATGGGGACCCCGAGGCCGTGCGCGTCGCCCTCGACCGGGTGCTGTTCCCCGCCGACAAGGTGCGGCTCGGCCCGGTGACAGCGGCCACCCTGCACCAGCCGCTGGGATCAGCGGGGCTGGACGCCACGCCCGCCGGGACCTGGACGCCGCTGGAGGGCTTGCCGGGCTGGCAGCTGGGGGAGGCCCTGCTGCTGCCGGCGGACGCGCCTATGCCCCCCTGGCTGGCGGAGCGGAGGCCGTTGGAGCCACTGGAGGCGGAACGCTGGCGGCTCCAGCAGGGCCTGCCGGCGGCGCCGGGGGAGATCAACGGGGACACCAACCCGTTTGAACTGGGGCTGGCGGCGCGGGTGAGCCTGACCAAGGGCTGCTATGTGGGTCAGGAGACCCTGGCCAAGCTCGCCACCTACGACGGGGTGAAGCAGCAACTGCGGCGCTGGCAGGCCACGGCTGTCCCCGACGAAGCCGTCGCCGCCGGCACCTCCCTGCACTACGGGGCCGGGGGACGCGCCGGAGTGATCACCTCCAGCCTGGAACTCCCCGGTGGCGAGGGGTGGATCGGCCTGGCCCTGGTGCGCCGGGCCTGGCTGCAGGAGCCCGCGCTGCTGGCCGGAGATGCGCCCGGTGCCCGGCTTGGGCTTTCGCTGCCGGTGACGTTTCAGTCGCCGCCGGTCGGGGCGGGGGGCGGTGGAGGGGCCGCTAAGGCGTCCTGATCCAGAAGCCAGCGCACCACCGCCCAGGTGGCCAGGCTGTCGTCCTGGTTGTAACGGAAGATCCGTTGCAGCTTGCGTGCCAGGGCGTCCCGGCTCGGACGCCGCGGCCCGCCGGAACCCTCCCGCCACTGGCGCCACCAGAGCAGGCAACGGGCGCCGTCGACCCCTTTCTGGCTCCAGCGGAAGCCCAGCCAACCCGCCACGGCCTTGAGCCCATAGCTGTTCACCGGCAGCAGCCAATGGCGACGCAGCCGCTGATGCACGTCCACCAGCCGGGCCCGCAGCCGCTGCCGCTCCGCCTCGCTGGCCCCCTGACGCTCGGCCAGGCGCAGCAGGGACACCGATTCGGTCTCGCCGTAGTGGAGGACGGGCCAGTCGGGATAGCGGGCCAGCAGGGTGCTCAGGCGCCGCCAGAGAAGCGCCTCGCCGTGCTCGTGCAGGGCCATCAGGGGCTGGTAGCGGCCCAGGATCTCCCCCGGGCCCGGGGCCCCGGGCCAGCGACCGTCCGGTCCACGCTCCAGCCGCACCAGGCCGTGCAGGAAGTCATCGCGGGCATCGGGATCGGACTCGATGTCGTAGAGGAGCACGCCGGGGGCGGTCGCCAACTCGGGCAGAGCAGGGCCGGCCGCCTCGCCGCTGCGGCGGGGCACGCCCTGCTGCTGCACCCTGGCCTGGGCCACCAGCTTGGGGGCCACCTCGCGATGCTGCTCGCTGTGGACGGCCAGGTCCTCAGCCAGCCGGTCCGGGTCGGCCGCCGCCAACTGGTCGAGGCTGGTGATGCCCAGCTCCAGCAGGAGCTCACGACGCTTGCCGCCGATGCCGCTCACCTCGCTGAGGTGCCCCTCGGCGGCTGCGACCCGATCACAGGCCCCGCGCCAGCTGCAGAGGGTGCATTTCTTGCGATCGCTGACCAGGGGCGGCGGCTCGCGGCGGACCAGCTCGAGGGCCAGCCGCTCGAGGCTCTCGTCGAGTTGACGCTGCAACGAGCCCCCGAGGGCCAGCCGCTCCCGCTCCAACCCCCGGTCGGCCCCGGCCACCACCAGGCCATGGGACACCGGGGCCCGTTGGTGCTCCGCCAGCAACCGCCCCCAGAGGGCGAGCAGCACGCGGTGTTCGCGGGTGAGGCGCCGGCCCTGACGGGCCAGCACCGGCCGGTAACTGTGGCCTCCCCAGCGGCTGGGCTCCTCGACCCGCTCCAGCAGGCTCGGGTGGGCTTCCAGCCGCAGCCCCCGGGGGCCGGTTCCCACCAGTCTCAGACCCACCACACCAGGCGCGCCAGCGTGGCAGGCCGCCTCCCCGTGGCCAGGGCGCTGCGGCATCAGGCTCTGGAAGCTGCGCAACTGGTCGTCGAGGGCCAGGGCGCGATGGGCGCTCCACGATCGCTCCTCGGAGGGACCGTGGAGGTCGAGCCAGGCCCGCCGCCGGCAGCGCACCCAGCTGCGCAACAGACGGTCGGTGAGGACGGGAGCGTCCGAGGACTGGGGCATGGGCTGCAGGCTAGGGGGGCCGGTGGCCTGCCATCAGGCCGGCACCCGCAACGGCCAATCGCAGGGGCCCGCCTGCTACGACCGGCGTGCCCTTCCCCTGCGTCCGCGCTGCGCCATGGTCTCCGCCCCCCTGCCCCTCGAGGCCGGACCGATCCACTTCGGCACCGATGGCTGGCGGGGCATCCTCGGTGTGGACATCACCATGGACCGCCTGCTGCCGGTGGCCGCCGCCGCCGCCCGGGAGCTGGCCGCCAGCGCCCCGGAGGGTCTGACCAGCCGGGAGGTGGTGATCGGCTACGACCGTCGCTTCCTGGCCCCGGAGCTGGCCGAGGCCATCGGCGCCGCCGTGCGAGGAGCCGATCTGGTGCCCCTGCTGGCGACCAGCCCCGTGCCCACGCCGGCCTGCAGTTGGGCGGTGGTGGAGCGGAAGGCCCTGGGGGCCCTGGTGATCACCGCCAGCCACAACCCTCCGGAATGGCTGGGCCTCAAGATCAAGGGCCCCTTCGGGGGCTCGGTGGAGGGCGACTTCACCGCCCGGGTGGAGCGGCGCCTGGCGGCGGGGGGCCTGAACGTGCCGATCCCCGGCGGCACCGAGCGTTTCGATGCCATGGGCACCTACCTGGCCGGGCTCGGCGCCAAGATCGATGCCCAGGCCCTGGTGCGGGGCCTGGCTGCCATCGGCCTGCAGGTGATCGTGGATCCGATGCATGGCTCGGCCGCCGGGGGGCTGCCGGCCCTGCTGGGCGAGGCGGGCGCCGCCGCCGGTGTGATCAGGGAGATTCGCTCTGAACGGGATCCCCTGTTCGGTGGCCACCCCCCCGAACCGCTGGCGCCCTACCTGGGGCAGCTGATCGCCGACGTGCGCCGTGAGACGGCGGCGGGAAGACCGGCGGTGGGCATCGTCTTCGATGGCGACGGCGACCGCATCGCCGCGGTGGACGAGCAGGGCCGGTTCTGCAGCACCCAGCTGCTCATGCCCCTGCTGATCGACCACCTGGCCCGGGCCCGCCGGCTGGGGGGCCGCGTGGTCAAGACCGTGAGCGGCTCGGATCTGATGGCCCTGGTGGCGGCCGATCTGGGCCGGGAGGTGATCGAGATGCCCGTCGGCTTCAAGTACATCGCCGCCGAAATGCTCAGCGGAGAGGTGCTGGTGGGCGGAGAGGAGTCGGGCGGGGTGGGTTTCGGCATCCACCTGCCGGAGCGGGATGCCCTGTTCGCGGCCCTGCTGCTGATCGAGGCCCTGGTGGAGGGAGGGCTGCCCCTCGGTGCGCGGCTGGCAGCCCTGCAGGAGCGCTGCGGTGGCGCCAGCGTCTACGACCGCCTCGACCTGCGCCTGCCGGACATGGCCAGCCGCGGACGGCTGGAGGCACTCCTGGCCCAGGATCCGCCCCAGGAGGTAGCCGGTGCCGCCGTTCTGGAGGTGAACCGCACCGACGGCGTCAAGCTGCGGATGGGCCCCAGCCACTGGCTGATGCTGCGCTTCTCCGGCACCGAGCCCCTGCTGCGCCTGTATTGCGAAGCCCCCGACGCCGGCCGGGTGCAGGCGGTTCTGGCCTGGGCACGACAGCTGGCGGAGGCCATCTGATGGCAGCCACCGTGCTGGTGATCGCCAGCGGCAATACGGGCAAGATCAGGGAGTTCGCCCATCTGCTCGCCTCCCTGCCCCTGGCGGTGCAGCCCCAGCCCGACGGCCTGGAGGTGGAGGAAACGGGCAGCAGCTTTGCCGCCAATGCCCGGCTGAAGGCCGAAGCGGTGGCGTGCGCCACGGGCCACTGGGCCCTGGCCGACGACTCGGGCCTGGCGGTGGCGGCCCTGGGCGGCGCCCCCGGGGTGCATTCAGCCCGCTACGCCGACAACGACGCCTCCCGGATCGCCCGGCTGCTGAAGGAACTGGACGCAGCCGATCGGGAGCGCCAAGGGCAGGGTCTGCCATCGGATCGGCGAGCGGCCTTCGTGGCCGCCCTGGCGGTGGCCGATCCAAGCGGAGCGATCCGGTTGGAGGTGGAGGGCCGCTGCGACGGGGTGATCCTCGAATCCCCACGGGGCAGCGGTGGCTTCGGCTACGACCCGGTGTTCTTCGTGCCCGCCGCAGGTCTGAGCTACGCCGAGATGGACAAGGACCTCAAAGGCCGGATCGGTCACCGAGGCAGGGCCTTCGCCCAGCTGGAGCCAGAGCTGTGGCAACTGCTGGGCGGCAACGGACCAGCGCCAACGGCGCCCTAGGAGGCTGCGGGGGTGCGGGGGCGGGCATCCAGCGCCGCCTCCAGGGCCTGGGCCATCGCCGCGGCCCGCTTCTGCCAGGTGCATCCCATGGCGAAGCGATAGCGCTCACCGGCACGGCCGTCTTGGAAGCCGGTAGCGGCCAGGCGCTCAAGCGTGGCCGTGAGGGCCTGCCCATCGTCGCAGTGATAGGCCAAATGGGGGGTCTCGGCGATCTGGGCACAGGTGCCCGTGTAGAGGATCGGCTGGCCGGTGGGCAGCTGGGAGAAGAAACGAACGGGGCTGCTGCAGGGGTTGATGTCGCCGGCGGTGAGGGGCAGCACGGCCGAGTCGAGGGTGGCGAAAAAGGCCTGGAGTTCGCTGTAGGGCATGGCGCCGAGGAAGCGGCAGCGCGGGCTGCGCTGGAGATGGGCGAGGCCGCTCACCTGTCGACGCACCGGTCCCACGAACAGCCAGCGGAGATGCGGCAGCGCATCGTGAGCCGCCACGATCGGCAGCAGGTCGACGCGGCTGCCGATCACGCCGATGATCCCGATCAGGGGCCGGAAATCGGCCGGCACCAGATCCGCCGGCAGGGCTGGACGGGGGGATGGCGTGGGCGGCAGACCGGTGGGAGGCTCGGCGGGCAGCCAGGAGTCGGGAATGCCGTTGGGAATGATGTGAAAGCGGGAATCCCCCAGCCCGTACCGAGCGCGGAGCACCTCGGCAAGACGCCGCGACACCGGGAAAAGTAGATCGGCATGGCGGACCAGATCATTCTCCTGATCCAGCCGCACATAGGGATAGGCCGCATAGTCATCGCAGACGTGATAAGCGATGACGGAAGCCAGGGCGCGGTAATGAGTCGCGTAGGGCCAGAAGTAGGGATCGGTGATGATCAGCGCGTCAGCCCGGCCATAGGCGTCGAGCAAGCGCCGCTTCACCATGGGAGCAAGCAACCTGACCAGCCAGCGGCGACGGGAGAAGGCCCCCCTGGGGAGGTCGGGAGGCTGGCGCCGCCTGCGGCCGAAGCCGGGCAGCCACCCCCGCCAGCTCAGTCGGGGAGCGAGAAGCTGGACCTCGCAGATCGCCTCCAGTGCCTTGAAGAGAGCCGCGTGCGTTGGCTCCTCACAACCCACCACAAAGACGCGGCGAAGCCCGGAAGCCGCAACGAAAGTCGTGCTGGGGGACGTGGTCCCCTTTGAAGCCGTCCTGTCTGAACTTGTCCTGCCTGAATCAGTCACGACAGAATGAGTTGAACAGGCATCGATGATCCTAGGTGCTGGTCATCACCAACCATCGGGATGCCTTCCATATCGATCAGCGACGGGAAAAGAGCCCACGCCGAAGCCTGTATCCTTGGTCTGCATCACACCTCCCCACTCGCCAGCCATGCCAGGGTCTGCCACGGCGGGGGAAGGGAAGGAGGCGACGGTCGTCTTTCTTCCGGACAAGCGGTCTTTCAACCCCTACCAGACACGGCTGGCGGAAGCCCTCTCCCGCCAGGGTTTCCGACTGGTGGTCAAGGATCATCCACCGCTTCTGGGAGCCTTCGTTCGACAGCAGTGGTTGCACTCCAGGGGTGTGATTGTTCATCTTCACTGGCTCAATGGCCTGACCGACAAGGCTGTGTATGCCCACTCCGGACTCCGATTTCTCACCTGGTATCTGCTCATGGCAGCGGACCTCGCCATCTTCAGACTGCGGGGAGGAAGGCTGTTCTGGACCGTCCATAATCTGATCAGTCACGAATGTCCGAACCCCTCCAGGGAGAAAAGGATGCGGCGGCTGGTGGCGCGGTTTGCCGATGGCCTTCATTTTCACAGCCGCTCGGCGATCGCCTGTGCCGAAACGGCCTACGCCACCGCGCTGCAATCGAAGGCGATCGTCGCGGCCCACGCCAGCTATCCCGAGGACTACCCACCGGACCCGGCCAGGGCGTCAGCAGTGGCGGCAGAGATCGGCATCGGCGTGGGTGATTTCACCTTTCTCTTCTTCGGCACCATCCGCCGCTACAAGGGCTTGGACACCCTCGTTGAGGCCTTCCGCCAACGGCCTGGATCGCACCATCGGCTGCTGATCGCCGGTGCCCCCATCCCGGGGGTATCAACGGAGTGGTTGCTCGACGCCGCCTCCAGGGACCCGCGGATTCGCCTGCGCATCGGCTACGTGTCGGACGCGGATGTATCCGCGCTCTTTGCCCTCGCGGATGTGCTGGTGGCGCCTTACAGCGCCACCCTCACCTCGGGGGTGGTCTCACTCGGGCTCACCTTCGGTTCTCCCATGGTGCTCCCGGAGGCTGCCAGGGTCTACGACCTGCCGGGTGAGGCCGGAGCGGAGTACTTCGCCCCCGGCCTCCTGCCGGAGGCCCTGGCCAGGATCGAGGCGCGCGATCTCGAGGGGATGCGCGCCCACAACAGCAGCCTCGGCCGAACCCTGACCTGGGAAGCCATGGCCAAGACCATCGCCAAATCCTACCGGAAAGCCGGCCGAAACCGTTGAAGCGGAGGGGTGTCGAGGGCCTCAAGCAGGGCCTCCCGCGTCTGTTGGCGCAGGCCGCCGAGATACTCCGCTGCGGCGGCGCCAGCGTTGCGGGCTTCCCCAGGGTCGCGGAGATAGGCAAGCACGGCCGTCGCGAAATCGTCAGCCGTTCCAGCCACCGAAATCCCCGGGGCCAGGGCCATCCCCTCCACACCGACCGGCGTGGTCACGATCGCCCGGCCATGGGCCATGGCTTCAACCGTCTTGATCTTCAAGCCCGTGCCGGAGCGCATGGGATTGATCATGAACAGTGACAACTGATAGATCGCGCGGGGTGATGGCACGATCCCCAGCAGCTGGACGTCTTCAGGGAAGGACATCGCCTCGCAGATCCCACCGGCCACCACCAGCCGGCCGACGCCACCCCTGTCCCTGACCAGCGGCCACACCGCCTCGAGAAACCAGTTCAGCGCCACCCGATTGAGGGGATTCGCCGAGGCCAGATAGCCCACGACGGGAGCCTGATCTTCGGCGAAGGGCAATGGATCGGATGGAATGATGTGGCCGACGGTCCTGACGACACGCCGGCCATGGATCAAGCGCCGGAAGTAGCTGGATTCCCGCTCCTGGATGCCAAGGATCACATCGGATCGCCGCAATCCCCGGCATTCGTCGACCTGATTCAGAGAAATCCAGAAGTCCTCACGATCCAGCTTGGCCCTCTGGAGCAGGGCGTTCCGATCCGTGAAAACATCGTGACAATCCAGAATCTTCAGACAGCTGGAATCAAAGGCTTCAAAGAAGGCGGAGTGGATCACGTAGGACACCAGCACGCGCCTGTAATTGCCGCCCCGCTGGAGGCGGCGCGCCTCAGCGAGCCAGCTCGGATGGAACCAGTCGTCCAGTGGGCGGTTGCCGATGGAGGGGCCCGGCTCCCGTCCCGGCCAGCAGCGACGGCGGAGGCCTTGCAACGCTCTACCGAGCCGCTGCCTGACCCGGGCGGCCCGGCGGCGCCGGCCGCCCTCGGGCCAGACGAAATCGTGGATCCAGTGGTCGACAGCCTTGCGGGTCTCCCATTTCTCCTCAGCGGAGAGATCGACGCCGGCGAAATGGAGCTCGAAGCCCAGGGCCCGCAGGTCGTCGAGCAACGCGGCCATGCGGCTGCGGTTGCCGGCATAGGGGGGGCCGACGCCGATCCTTGAGATGACCAGGAGACGTCGATCCGTCATCAGGACACCGCCAGGTCACCCACCGCCGGCCGCCACCCCTGCAGTTGCCAGTCCACACATCCCGCAATGACCATCGGATCCTGCTGCACCAGGGACAGGGCGGCGTCATGGTCGGGAGCCTCGAGTAGCAGCATGCCGCCGCCGCCGGGCCGCCCCTGGTCGTCCACCAAGTAGCCGCTGCTGACCCTGCGGCCCTCCAAGCGAAGGCTCTCCACCCAGCGGCGATGCTCCTGCAAGTGGGGAATCACCGCCTCATGGGGGAGCCGGAAGGTCTCGGTCTTGATGAACCAGGCCATGGCAGGAACTGAACGAGAGATCAGACTCCGGGCCGCGCTCCGGAAGGGAGTAGGAAGGAGAGAGTACGTAAGCGATGGTCCCATGTCGAAATCCCAGCTCACCGCCTTCCTCGCCAAGGTGGCGGCCGATCCGGCCCTCAAGGCCCGTGTGGATGGGGCCGCTGACAGCGATGCCGTGGTGGCCATCGCCCTCTCCGAAGGTCATACCTTCTCCCCCGCTACTTTCAGCCGCTTCTCGCGCGGCTGAGGCCGGATCGGGCCCGTCGCGGCTGGATGATGAAGGAGCGGAGCGGGGTGAACCCTGCCAGCACATGGTTGCTCTCAGGGGCGTCCCTGGCCTCCCATCCTCCGGCCAGCCGCGGCATCCCCAGGATCATCCACCAGACCTTCAGCACCAGGAGCCGGATGCCGGCGGTGCTGGAGGACAACTGCCGCGCCATCGAAGCCCTCAACCCGGACTTCACCTATTGCTTCTACGACGATCACGATCGTGAGCGCCTCATCGGCGAGATCTACGGGGAGGCAATCCTGGCCCGCTATCGGCGGATCAATCCTGTCTACGGTGCCGCCCGCGCCGATCTGTTCCGCTACCTCTGCATTTACCACTTCGGCGGTGTCTACCTGGACGTCAAGGTCGGCCTCACCCGGCCGTTGTCCGATGTACTGCGCGACAATGATGCCTACCTGCTGAGCCAGTGGGACCATGGGTCCGGCAGTCCCCATGCCGGCTGGGGCACCCACCGACAGCTGGCCGACATCCCGGGCGGTGAATTCCAGCAGTGGCACGTCATCGCCTCCCCGGGCCATCCCTTTCTGGCCACCGTGATCGCCGCGGTGCTCAGCAACATCGATCGCTTCGATCCCTTCGCCTTCGCCCATCCCTGGGAGGCGGTGATCTGCACCACCGGTCCGGTCGTGTACACAAAGAGCATCCACCGGGTCCTGGCGGCCCATCCCCATAGGCGGCTGGTCGGCAGTGAGGAGATCGGCCTCCGCTACAGCATTTTCGATGGCTCGGCCGATCCGGACGCCCACCGGCGGCTCTACAGGGATTACCGGAAGGCCGAAACCCCGCTGATCCGCCAGCCTTTTCCGCTCTCCCTGCTCTGGCCACTGCTCAACCTGGCCCGAAAGGTGGCGCGCCGCCTGCGTGGGCTGCTGCGGCGCTGAGCCCCCGGGCGAGCGCCGGGAAACGCGACCTCAGGCCGCCACCCAGCTGCCATGCAGGCCATGGGGAATCGCCAGCGGTAGCTCCAACACCGCCTGCTCCTCCATGGAGGCGGCATCCAGCACCACCAGATCGCTGGCGCTGCGGGCGCCGTTCCAGTAAAGACCCAGCACCCAGCCGTCATCCTCGTCGGTCGCACCGGACCGGGGCACCATGATCGGCTCACTGACGAAGCCCCGCGGCGCGGCGCTCCAGACCCGCGTCTGCCCACCCTGGAGATCGAGCTTCATCAGGGCTTGGAGGGGATCGTTGCCCCGTTCCCGCTCGGCCACCGCCATCCAGGCATAACGACTTTCGAGTCCCACCCGTGCCGGGGCCACCATGGCGAATTCGCAGGTGCGATCGCTCAGCCGGGTGGCGGTGACGGTGCCGCTGGCCAGGTCCAGACGGCAGCGCTCCAGCAAGCCCTCGGGTATACGGTCGAAGTCGACCTCCTTATAGTCCTGGTCGGGCCCGATGGAGGGGAAATCGGCGTAGAAGATGCTGTCGACCACCACCGCATCGCCGTCCTCCCAGGCATTGAGGTGGTGGAACACGAAGCCTTCCGGAGCCTCCAGCACCCGCGGCTCCTGGCCGGCGAAGGCCCCGTCCTGGCGCGGAATCAACCAGAACTGGCCCCGGGCGCCAGGGCGGGACTTCAGACACTGGGCGGCCCCTTTGCGGCCGAGCACATAGGGGAGGGGGTTGAAATCAATCGCGTTCTGCAGGAACACCGCCCAGTTGGGGGTGATGGCGAAATCGTGCAGGAAGGCGAAGCCACCGAAGCTGTGGCTGGAGTCGGCCAGAAGGGTGCCGGCCTCGGGGCCGTCGGCGGCAAACTCCATCAGGCGCACCGTGCTGCGGGGGCCGGCCTTGACGCCGAAGGTGACCATGCGGGTGGCGCCGTGGTGACCGGGGTCGAAGCGGGGGTGGGCGCTGAAGGCCTCACCCGGCTTGAGCACCCCGTCCAGCAGGGTCAGGCCACGGGTCTCAAGGCTGACGGGATCGAGGGCATGGGGGGAACTGGCCTCCCAGAGGGCCAGGAGCTGGTCGCCGAGCCGCACCACATGGGTATTGGCGATGTTCTTGAGCCGCAGGTCGAACGCATTGGCCAGGGCCCCACCCGGCTTGGGGGTGCCGAACACGCCTCGGTAGAGGTAGGTGCCGGCCTTCTCCTCCGCCAACCAGCCCTCCGTACGCACGAAGCGGTTGCTGAGCTGGGCGCCGCCGGCGGTGAACCGCAGGGCGGTGATCATCCCATCGCCATCGAAGGGATGGTGGACCCAGTGCCCCCCCCGCTCCAGCCGGCCGGGTCCATTGCGATAGAGGGTGCCGTTCAATTCGGCGGGAATCGTGCCTCGGCTGGCCACCAAGGGCACCTCAGTCAGCTCTTCGCTGACGTTGCCGAAGGAACTGGCCCAGTCGGAGCGGGCGTAGGCAGGCGAAGCCGCGCCAGCAGGGGAAGCAACGGTCATCAGGTCAGCCCGCGGAAAGAACAGCGCCAGGCGCTGATCCGATTATCACGTAACGGAGTGTGAAGGCGTGGGCGGCCGTCCCGACCTCAGGCCTCGCAGGGCAGCTCGACCGGCGGGCAGGGGGGCTGGGAAACCGCACAGGGGGCTGACTCGGCGACGCGGGGCAGGCAATCGGCGGCCTGAGCCGGAGCAGCGGCGGCGATGGTGGCGGCGAGGCCGGCCACAAGCACGAGGAGAGGTCGCATGGGGTCTGGACAGATCACAAAATGCTAGTCGCCACCAGCCGGATTGCCTCCAGCCCCGGCCCGCTCCAGTACGCCCTTGCTGCTGGGCACGGCACCGCCGCGGCGGGGATCGATCTCCACCGCCTGATCGAGGGCGCGGGCGAACGCCTTGAAGCCCGCCTCGACGATGTGATGGGAGTTCACCCCCGCCAGCTGGCGGACGTGCAGGGTGAGGCCGGCGTTGTTGGCCACCGCCACGAAGAACTCCCGCACCAGTTCAGTGTCGTAGGTGCCGATGCGCTGGGCGGGGATGGCCAGGTCGTAGCTGAGGTGTGGCCTGCCGGAGCAGTCAAGCGCCACCTGTACCAGGGCCTCATCCAGGGGAGCCAGGAAGTGGCCGAAGCGCCGGATGCCGCGCCGGTCCGCCAGGGCCTGGGCGAGGGCCTGGCCCAGCGCGATCCCCACGTCCTCATTGGTGTGGTGGTCGTCGATGTGGGTGTCGCCCCTGGCGGTGATCACCAGATCCAGCAGGCCATGGCTGGCGAGCTGGTGGAGCATGTGGTCGAGAAAGGGGACGCCGGTGGCCACCTGGCAACGACCGGTGCCATCGAGATCAAGCGCGACATGGACGTCCGTCTCGCCGGTGACGCGATGGATCTCGCCCGTGCGCGCAGGGCCGGTTCGCGAAGAGCTGATGGTCACGCGGGCGAAGGCGACGGGCCAGATCTGAATCATGCCAAAGCCCCCAGAGCCATGCCCTCACGACCGGAAGCGTCCATGGTGTGGAGCGCTACGGCACGGGGCCGCCGGGGATGGTGGTGTGGGCCGTATGCCGACCTGTCCCGGTGCCGTCCTCGACCAGCTGCGCGCCGGGCACCAGCGCTTCCTCGACGGCCACTCGCTCCACCCCCACAGCGATCGCCTGCGGATGCTGGAGGTGGAAGCCGGCCAGAGCCCCGTGGCGGCCGTGCTGGGCTGTGCCGATTCGCGGGTGCCGGTGGAGCTGCTGTTCGACACCGGCTTCGGCGATCTGTTTGTGGTGCGCAACGCCGGCACGATGAGCACCGTGGCCGCGATTGCCTCCCTGGAATATGCCGTCAGCCACCTCGAGGTGCCGGTGATCGTGGTGCTGGGCCACGCCGCCTGCGGTGCGGTGGCGGCGGCCTTTGACCGTGAGCTCACCCTGACGCCGAGCCTGGCCCAGGTGGTGGGCCAGCTGCGCATGGAGCTGTTCAGCCTTGGCGGCGAACACAACCTGGAGGAGGCCTGCCGCCACCACACCCTCAACGCCGCCCGCAACCTCGTCGACTCCAGCGTGATGCTCACCGACCGGCTCCGCTCCGGTCGCCTGCAGGTGGAGGCGGCGTACTACAACCTGCACACCACCAGCATCGAGTGGATGGGGGCTGTGATGGCGATAGGACAGGGGTAAGCCACCCGCGGACGTCTCCTAAGAGTGGTGGGGCAGCTGCAGGGCGCCATCCAGGGCAAAGAAGATCCGCTCCACCCGGCTTTCCCAGGTTTGGGCGGTGGCGAAGGCCACCCGCGCACGGAACTTCTCCGGGCTGTCGGAAGCCAGCTCCTCGTCGATGGCCTGCAGGAAATGGTCAGGATCCTTTTCGATCCGGATCAGCTGACCGGCCAGATCCAATCCTTCCACCGCAGAAGAAACTACTGGCTTGCCACTGGCGATGTATTGAAAGAGTTTCAGCGGACTCATCGACCGCGAGAAGGGCGTATCGAGATGGGGAATTAGGCAGAGATTCATCCGCTTCAGTTGCATCGGCACCTGATCATTGGGAAGGCTCCCGAGCCACTCCACATTGATAAGTCCGAGCAGGCCGGAGTCCGAAAGGCGACGGTTGAGTTCGGGACCCACAAGCAGGAGCCTGCAATGGGGCCGCTCCAGGGCGATCCTGAGGAGCAGCTCGATATCGGTGCGATCCCAGAACGTACCGACATACCCCAGCACCGGTTGAGCACCGGCAGGCAGGAAATCGGACGGATCCGCCAGAAAAGCCGAGCTCACGGCCTGATCAATGCGCACGCAAGGCGCCTGTAGCGAAAACTTTTGTTCATTCGCTTTGGAGGTAACGGCGATGAGATCAGCCATGGCTCCAAGTCGTGGATACTGATCCATGGCAAAGGGGTAGTACCAATCAGTCTTGTCCACCAGCGTGAAATCATCCACGATCTGAACAATCCTGGCCGCGGCAGGAACCTGCCGCACCAATTCATCAACGACGGGGTGCGGCGGAAACAACCAAAGCAGGGTGTTTCTCTCTCGGAACCCTTGGGATCGGATCTTTCGTCCCAAAGCGATGCGCTCCCGTTCCAACTTCAGCCACGAACCAAGGCTTCGCAGCCGAAAGGGGCTGATTCCCTCCGGCCTCCAGTAGAGACGCAAGACGGAGAGCTTGTCGGAGAAGACCTCTATGGAGGTGGCCAAGGTCTCCCCCTTGGAGGAGGGCAGAACGACAAGCACCTTCTCGACATGGTCGCAACGACTCAGCGTCGCGGCAATCTGCTCATAGGTGCGGCCATAAACTCCCCAATCGTCGCCGAACCAGAAGAGCAGAATATGAGAAAGGTGTTGATGCTGCATCTTGCGCGGATCGTAAAATCGAACGAACAGTTTCGGCCTAATTGTCAGCGCCAGAACAAAGTTTTAGCCTGTCGGCCACGAGCACTCCCAATGGGCCGATCGCCTGACCCATGCGGAGACGAAGCTGCTTGCGCGGATGACAGCGTAGAAGGGGCTGCCGCAGGGGAAGGGGTCAGTCTGGTGAAGCGCCGCCTCACATCCCCGTGATGCAATACCCGGCATCCACGTAGATCACCTGGCCGGTGATGCCGCTGGCCAGGGGGCTGGCCAGGAAGGCGGCGGTGGCGCCCACCTCGTCCTGGGTGACGGTGCGACGCAGGGGGGCCTTCTCCTCGACGTTGTGGATCATGTCGAGGATGCCGCCGATCGCCGAGCTGGCCAGGGTGCGGATCGGGCCGGCGCTGATGGCGTTCACCCGCACCTGCCGCTCGGGGCCCAGTTCGGCCGCCAGATAGCGCACCGAGGCCTCCAGGGCCGCCTTGGCCACGCCCATCACGTTGTAGTTGGGGATCGCCCGCTCGGCGCCCAGGTAGCTCAGGGTGATCACGCTTGCCCCCGGGCTGAACAGGGGCTTGGCATGGCGGCAGAGGGGCGCCAGTGAATAGGCGCTCACCTCCAGCGCCCGGGCGAAGCCCTCCGGACTGATGGCGCTGAAATCTCCCACCAGCTCGTCCTTGCCGGCGAAGGCCAGGCAGTGGATCAGCACATCCAGCGTTCCCCACTGCTCGGCGATGCGCTGGAACAGGGCCTCGATCTGGGCAGGGTTCTGCACGTCAAGGGGCTCGAACAGGGTGGGATTCAGGGGGGCGGTGAGTTCGCGCACCTTGCCCTCGAAGCGACCCCGATCGTCCGGCAGGTAGGTGATGCCCAGTTCGCAGCCCGCCGCCGCCAGCTGTTGGGCGATGCCCCAGGCGATCGAGCGGTTGTTGGCGATGCCGGTGACGAGGGCCTTCTTGCCGCGCAGATCAAGGAGCATGGGGAGCAGAACGCCGGAGGGCGGGAGGATGCAATCCGGCGATTCTCCCGTACGTGCGGCGATCGCTCCGGTGGCCTGGCCTGACCCCGGCGGCGGCCTGGCGCTGCCGCCCTGGCCAGGAACCGCACCCGCTGCGGCTCCGCTGCTTGTGCTGCTGGATCGACGGAAGCCGCAGGTCAAGGCGCTGGTGGCACCCCTGGGGGATCTGCTGGATCCGGGCGATCGTCAACGCCTGCGCCAGCTGCGGCGCCAGGAGGATGGCGAGCGGTTCCTGCTCGGTCGGGGGGCGCTGCGGTGGCTGCTTGGTGGGTGGCTGGGGTGCGATCCCGCCGGCCTGGTGCTGGGGGTCGGGCCCCATGGCAAGCCGGAGCTGCTCCCCCAGGGGGCCTTGGGGAAACGGAGGGGGGAGCTCCCCCCACGGTTCAACGTGTCCCATTCGGGGGATCTGATCCTCTTGGGCTTTCACCCCCAGCGGCCGGTGGGGGTGGATGTGGAGCAGCGACGGCCGGTGCCGGAGTGGGAGGCCATCGCCGATCGCTTTCTGTCAACGGGCGAATCGGAGCGGATCCGGACCCTGGCCGAGGAGCGGCGCGGCGCTGCCTTCCTAGCGGCCTGGTGCCGGCTGGAGGCGGGCCACAAGGCGACGGGAGTGGGCCTGTTCGCTGGGGCCCCTGCCGACGGGCGGACCCGGGAGGTCCCTGACCTCTGGCCCCTGACCCTGCCGGATGGCTACGTGGGCGCCGCGGCCCTGGCCTGAAGCAACACGACCGCTCCGTCAGGAACCTCCGGGCTGGGATTCCTCCGGTTCTTCCAGATCCTCGGGGGTGAGGGGCAGCCCCAGCAGCCGCTTTTCGGCCCGCCGGATCGCCCGCGGGTCGCTGAGCAGTTCGGGCTCCTCCAGCAGGGGCAGCACCGGTGGCCGGTGCTGCGCCGCGGTGCGGGGCGGCGGCTCCCAGACAAAGACGCTGTCAGGGGCACGCTGGCGGCAGAGACCCTCCGCCTGGCGCCGCAGGGCCAGCCGCACCGGCCCCCGCTCCTGGGCGAGGAAGAACTCCTCCCGTGGGGCCAGCCCGAAGCTGGTGGGGGCCGTCCCGTTGCCGCCCTGAAGCCGGGCGGCATCGGGGAGCCAGCGGGGCCGGCAGACGCCGGGCCGGCTGGTGTCGGTCTCGATCCAGATGTGCAGGCCCTTGCCACCGGGCCGTGTCACCACGGCCAGTCCGTCGTGGGGCTGGTGCCGCGGCAGGGGGTAGACCCGGCCACTCGGGCGCTGATCGGACGGCACGCAGCCGGCCAGAAGAGCCGCCACCAGAGGCAACCCCAGCAGGGGTCTTCCCAGCAGGCCGCTGACCAGCGGGCAGAGGGGCGGCACAGCAAAGGCAACGCGATCACGGCGATGATCCTTACCCAGCCTCCCCATCCGCTCTGCAGCAAGGGCGGCAGATCCAGCGTCCTCACCGCTTTCGCCACGCTGGCCCCGGGCACGCCGCTGAACAGGGAACGTGCGGTCGACCTGGGTCGGATCCGCAGGCTTAATGTTGCCGCCATGCAAGTGCCCCCCTTCAGTCTCAGCGAGCAACTGCACCAGCTGGGAGACGAGCTCGATCACGCTGTCCTCGAGGTCTTGCGCAGCGGCCAGTACATCGGGGGGACCACCATCAGCGGCTTCGAGGCCGCCTTCGCCGACGCCTGCAGCGTCCCGCACGCCATCGGCTGCAACAGCGGCACCGACGCCCTGGTGCTGGGTCTGCGTGCCCTGGGCATCGGTACCGGTGACGAGGTGATCACCAGTTCGTTCAGCTTCTTCGCCACCGCCGAGGCGATCAGCGCCGTGGGGGCCACGCCGGTGTTCGTGGACGTGGATCCGGACACTTACCTGATCGATCTGGAGGCGATCGGCGCCGCCATCACGCCCGCCACCCGCGCCCTGATGCCGGTGCATCTGTTCGGCCGGCCGGTGGACATGGAGCGGATCATGGCCATCGCCGCCGCCCACCACCTGCTGGTGATCGAGGACTGCGCCCAGGCCAGCGGCGCCAGCTGGGCCGGGCGGCCGGTGGGCGGCTGGGGCGACGCCGGCTGCTTCAGCTTCTTCCCCACCAAGAACCTCGGGGCCGCAGGCGACGGAGGCATGGTGGTCTGCCGCGATCCGGTGCTGGCCCAGCGGATCCGGGAACTGGCGGTGCACGGCATGCCACGCCGCTACCTGCACACCGACCTCGGTTACAACAGCCGGCTCGATGCCATGCAGGCCGCGGTGTTGATGGTGAAGCTGCCGCACCTGGCCGGCTGGGTGGAACGGCGGCGGGCCATCGCCGAGCGCTACCAGCGGGAACTGGCGGGCCTGCCGGGCCTGATGCCCGCGGCCCCCGGACCGGAGGGCCACAGCTGGAATCAGTTCGTGGTGCGGGTGCCCCACTGCCCGGCCGCCACGATCGCCTGTGGCGGACGCTGCACCCCCGCCGCCGACAGCGCCAGCTTCGGGCTGCCCGAGGCCTGCTGCCGCGATTGGCTGAAGCAGCAGCTGCAGGAGGCCGGGGTGACGACGATCATTTATTACCCGATTCCCATCCACCGGCAACCGGCCTACGCCTCCCTGGGGTACGCCCCCGGCAGCCTGCCGATCACCGAGCGGCTCTGCGCCGAAGTGCTCAGCCTGCCGATCTTTCCCGAACTCAGCGTCGAGCAACAGGACAGCGTCATCGCCGCGGTGCGCAGCCTGGTGAGGGCCGCAGCGGTCGTCGCCTGAAGACTTGGTCCCCTAGCCCTTGGGCAAGGCGGCATGCAGGGCCTTGAAGCGGGCCTGCTGGACCTTGTGGCTGACGATCGGCGCGGGGTAACCACGCCGTTCCAGCGGCGCGATGTCGCCGCTGATCAGGTCGGCGGTGGCCACATGGGCCAATTCAGGCAGCCAGCGGCGGATGTAGGTGGCCTCGGGATCGAACTTGCTCGCCTGCGTGAAGGGGTTGAAGATGCGCAGGGGCTTGGGATCCATGCCGCTGCTGGCGCTCCACTGCCAGCCGCCGTTGTTGGCGGCCAGGTCGCCATCCACCAGCTGCTCCATGAAGGCGCGCTCGCCCCAGCGCCAGTCCACGATCAGATCCTTGACCAGAAAGGACGCCACCACCATGCGGCAGCGGTTGTGCATCCAGCCGCTGGCCTTGAGCTGGCGCATCGCCGCGTCCACGATCGGCACGCCGGTCAGCCCCTGGCACCAGGCCTGGAAGCGCGCCGGATCGTTGTCCCAGGGGAAGTGGCGCCACTGCGGCCGGTAGGGACCATCGGCCAGCTCGGGAAAATGGAACAGAGCCTGCTGGTAGAACTCCCGCCAGGCCAACTCCTGTTCCCAGATACCGATGGAGCCAAGGGCTTCCTCACTGCGGGCGAGGGCCCGGGCCCCCTGGGCGGCGGCCCAGGCCTGGCGGGGGCTGAGGCTGCCGAAACTGAGGGCGGCGGACAGCCCGGAGGTGCCGGCCTCACCAGGGAAATTTCGGCCCGGCTCGTAGGCAACCAGGGGACCGCCGTTCACCCCGCCGTCGGCGAAGGCCTGCAACTGCGCCAGGGCGGCTGCTTCGCCAGGACGGCACGGGCAGAGGTCGACACCGGCGAAACGGAACCCCAGCTCCTCAGCCGTGGGCACCGCGTCCATCCTGGGCAGGGCGGCCCAGAGGGGGGCGTTCTCCACCGGCAAGACGGCGGGATCAAGATCCAGCAGGCCGATGGGGGCCTCCACCGGCGCCAGGTTGCCGGCGCGCCCCTCCACCTGGCCGCGCCAGTTGCGCAGGAAGGGGCCATAGACCCGGTAGGGCTCCCCGGCGCCGGTGCGGATCGCCTCCGGCGCCACCAGCAGCTGGTCCCAGTCCACCAGCACCCGGGTGCCCTGGCCCTGCAGCGCTGCCGCCACCTGCCGGTCGCGCTCGCGGCCGTAGGGCTCCACCTCGCGGTTCCAGGCCACCACGCTGGCGCCCACGGCCAGGGCGGCCCGGGGGATCAGCTCGGCCGGCTCGCCCTTCAGGATCAACAGCCGGCCGCCGGCCGCCCGCCAGCGATCCGCCAGTTCCCGCAGGCTCTCGCAGAGAAACCAGACCCGGGCCGGCGCCATCAGCGGGTCGGCAAGAATCGCCGGATCCAGCACGAACACGCCGGTGACCGCCGGGGTGGCAGCCGCGGCCGCCGCCAGACCCAGGTTGTCGGCCAGGCGCAGGTCACGGCGGTGCCAGAACAGCCAGCGCTCCGGGGCCATCAGAGTCCCAGCAGCTGACGGGCGCGGTACCAGGCGGTCACGGTTTTGCCGTCCAGGGCCTCATCGCCGCTGGCCAGGAGCGCATCCAGCTGGGCCGGCTCCAGCAGCAGCACCTCCATGTCCTCGTCGTCGTCGCCGGGGGGGCGGTCCTGCAGCAGGGTGAGGTCGCGGGCCATGAAGAGGTGGATCACCTCGTCGGAATACCCAGGGCAGGGGTGCATGGCCCCAAGGGCATCCCAGCGGCTGGCGCTGTAGCCGGTCTCCTCCTCCAGCTCCCGCTGCATCGAGCCCAGGGGCTCCTCCCCCTCCTCCAGGGTTCCGGCCGGGAACTCCAGCAGCCGGCCGGCCACGGCGAAGCGGTACTGGCGCAGGATCACCACCCGGCCGTCCTCGAGCACCGGTACCGCCAGGGAGGCGCCCGGATGGCGGATCACGCCGTAGGTGCCCTCGATGCCGATCGGCAGCACCACCCGGTTGAGCTCGAAACGCACCTTCCTGGCCTGCAGGGCGGCGGTGGTTTCCAGGTGGGTGCAGGGCTCAGGGGGCGGCAGGGGAGCCATGGAGCGGGCCGTTCGGGCCCCCAGTGTGACGGGCTGGGGCCGGAGGTCGCGGTTCAGGGACCCTCGGGCCAGCCCGGGCCGCCGGCCAGGGCCTGGGGCTCGGGCTCCCCAGGCACCAGCGGCAGGGCCGCCAGGGCCTCGGCGGCCGAGACGGGACGGCCGGCGGCCGCCACGGGCAGCGGCAGATCCGGATCGATCGCCGCCAGGGGGGCCAGCACGAAGGCGCGCTCCCCCAGGCGCGGATGGGGCAACACCAGCTCAGGGCTGCAGCAGGTGGTGGCGCCGCACCAGAGCAGATCGAGGTCGAGACGGCGGGGTCCCCAGCGCTCGCGGCGCTCGCGGCCGAACGCCGCCTCCAGCCGCAGCAGGCGATCCAGCAGCGCCAGCGGGTCGGGCCAGGACACTTGCGGCACCACACCAGGCCCAGGCCGCACCAGCAGGACGGCATTGAGGTAGGGCGGCTGCCCCGGCGGCCCCCCCACCGGCGCCGTGCGGAACCGGGGCGACCAGCTCAGCTGCAGCGGTGCACCGGCCCAGGCCACCAGCGCCGCCGCCAGCAGAGGCCGGACCGCTGCAAAGCTGGCGGCCGGATCGCCCAGATTGGCCCCCAGGGCGATGGCCAGGCTGGAGCAGGGGCGGAGGTGCATCGCGGTCCGGCCAGGGCCTGGCGGGGAGGGTATCGCTGCCGCCCTTCCGCCAGACTGCCCCAACCCCACGCAGCCTCTGCCCCATGGTCGTCAGCGGGTCCCCTGCCGCGCCCGCCGGTGCCGCCCCCACCGGCAGCTTTCCGCTGGCCGCCATCACCGGCCACGGCACCCTGAAGCTGGCCCTGCTGCTGGCGGCGGTGGACCCCGGCCTGGGCGGCGTGGTGATCGCCGGCGGCCGCGGCACCGGCAAGTCGGTGCTCGCCCGGGGACTCCACGCCCTGCTGCCACCGATCGACGTGATCGATCTGGCGGATGGCCCGGGGCTGCTGCAGGCCGATCCCACCCGGCCCGACGAATGGGACGCCGCCACCCGACGCCGCATCACCGAACTGGGCGGCGATGCCAGCGGCGCCGACCCGGCTGCTTTGCTGCCCACCCGGGTGATGCCGGCGCCGTTCATCCAGGTGCCCCTGGGGGTCACCGAGGACCGGCTGATCGGCTCAGTGGACGTGACCGCCTCCCTGAATGCGGGCGCCGCGGTCTTCCAGCCCGGGCTGCTGGCGGAGGCCCACCGCGGGGTGCTCTACGTCGATGAACTCAACCTGCTGGACGACGGCATCACCAACCTGCTGCTGGCGGCGGTGGGCTCCGGCGAGAACCGCATCGAGCGCGAGGGGCTGAGCCTGTCGCACCCCTGCCGCTGCCTGCTGATCGCCACCTACAACCCGGAGGAGGGGGCGGTGCGCGACCACCTGCTGGATCGCTTCGCCATCGCCCTGTCGGCCAACCAGTTGCTCGACACCGACCAGCGGGTGGCGATCACCCGCTCGGCCCTCGACCACGGCGCCTCCAGCACCGCCTTCGGCGCCCGCTTTCAGGAGGAAACCGAGGCCCTGGCCACCCAGCTGCTGCTGGCCCGTCAGTGGCTGCCGGATGTGGCCATCGATCGCGAGCAGATCCGCTACCTGGTCACCGAAGCCATCCGCGGCGGCGTCGAGGGGCACCGGGCCGAGCTCTACGCGGAGCGGGTGGCCCGGGCCCATGCGGCCCTCTGCGGCCGCGACCAGGTGGAGGCGGACGACCTGCAGGTGGCGGTGCGACTGGTGATCGCGCCGCGGGCCCTGCAGCTGCCGCCCCAGGATCCCGACCAGCCCATGGAGCCGCCACCGCCGCCGCCGCCGCAGGGGGAGCAGCCCCCCGAGGAGCCGGAGCCGCCCCAGGAGGAGCCGGACACCGACGAGCCTGAGGATCAGGACGACGACGACCAGGACGACAACCCGGAGGACCAGGCCCCACCCCAGATCCCCGAGGAGTTTCTGCTCGACCCGGAGGCCACCGCCATCGACCCCGACCTGCTGGTGTTCGCGTCGGCGAAGGCCAAGAGCGGCGGCAGCGGCAGCCGGGCCGTGGTGTTCAGCGACAGCCGCGGCCGCTACGTCAAGCCGATGCTGCCCCGCGGTCCCGTGCGCCGCATCGCCATCGACGCCACCCTGCGGGCCGCCGCGCCCTACCAGAAGGCACGTCGCGCCCGGGAGCCCCACCGCAAGGTGATCGTGGAGGAGGGGGATCTGCGGGCCAAGCAACTGCAGCGCAAGGCCGGGGCCCTGGTGGTCTTCCTGGTGGATGCCAGCGGCTCGATGGCCCTGAACCGCATGCAGAGCGCCAAGGGGGCCGTGATCCGCCTGCTCACCGAGGCCTACGAGAACCGGGACGAGGTAGCCCTGATCACCTTCCGCGGCGAGCAGGCCGAGGTGCTGCTGCCGCCCACCCGCTCGATCACCGCCGCCCGTCGGCGGCTGGAGTCGATGCCCTGCGGCGGCGGCTCACCCCTGGCCCACGGCCTCGCCCAGGCGGCCCGGGTGGGGGCGAACGCCCTGGCCACCGGCGACCTGGGCCAGGTCGTGGTGGTCGCCATCACCGACGGTCGCGGCAATGTGCCCCTGAGCCGCTCCCTGGGGCAACCGGCGCTGGAGGGGGAGGAAGCGGTGGATCTCAAGGAGGAGCTGCGGCAGGTGGCCAGCCGCTACCGCAGCCTGGGGCTGCGACTGCTGGTGATCGACACCGAGCGGAAGTTCATCGGCAGCGGCATGGGCAAGGAACTGGCCGAAGCCGCCGGCGGCCGCTATGTGCAGCTGCCCAAGGCCAGCGACCAAGCCATCGCCGCCATCGCCCTGGAGGCGATCAACGGTTTCTGACGGTGGGCGCCAACCGGTCCTGGGCGGCCTGGCGGGCCTGCTTCGCCTCCTGCTGGCGGGCGTCCTCGCGGGCCTTGCGGTCGCGGGCCGCATCCACCTCGGCCGGATAAAGCTCCTCGAAGAACCTGCCCAGGCCGACCGAGACGCTGCGGATGCCGTCGAGGAACTTCGGATCGCCGGTGAGCTTGCTCATGTCGCCGCCGACGGCCGACCAGCGGTCGGTGAGCTGCTTGGCATTGGCCAGGGTGGCCTGGAGGTCGGCCACGGTCTTCGGGTTGTCGAGCGCCGCCGCCAGGTTGCCGACATGCTTGGAGGCCCTGGCGGCATCGGCCGTGGCGAGGTCGAGGTTGGTCAGGATGGGATCCACCTTCCCCGCCGAGCGGTTCAGCTGGCTGACCAGGACCTGGGCATCCCGCAGGAACACCTGACCGCTCTTGGTCAGCAGCTCGGTCTCCTTGGCCGTCTTGGAGAAGGCGGCGGTGGCCGCCACCATCTGTTGCACGAGCTGCTCCTTCTCAGCCTCGTTGAGCAGACCCTGCACCGACTCGGTCACGGTGTCGAAGCTGGCTGCCGCGATGCCGCTCACCTGGCCGCCGTTGCACACCATGCGGCTGTTGTTGCAGCCCCGATCGCGCGGTCCCGGCAGGCTGGTCGGTAAGGGCCCGCCGCCGGCCAGCAGGGACACCTGGGCATCCCCCCCCAACATGGAAGCCGAGGCCACACGAGCCACCAGGGGCCGGGCCAGGCGCAGGCGCGGATTGGTGATTTCCAGATCGGCCACCACGGCCGCATCGGTGACCGTGACCTTGCGCACGTTGCCCACCAGCACCCCCCGGTAGGTGACCGGCGACCGGACGGCCAGACCCGCGGCATCGGCGAAGCTGGCCCGGATCGTCCAGGTGTTGCCGGTCAGGGAGACGCCGCGCAACCAGAGCCAGAGGCCCAGGCCACTGGCCACGGCCGCCAGCAGGGAAAATCCAACCAGGGCTTCACGGACACTCCGGCGCATGGGCTCAGTTCTCGGCCGGCTGCATCGGTCCGTGCAGACTACCGCTCCGAAACTGCACCACATAGGGATTGGTGCTGACGCGGAAGTCCTCGACCGCGCCGATCCAGCGGAAGCGACCGTCGTAGAGGAGCGCCACCCGCTCGGCACAGCGGTCGATCGTGCTCATCACGTGGCTCACCACCAAGGTGGAGGCATGGACGATGCGGGACGTGCGCACGATCAGGTCCTCGATCCGGGTGCAGGCCACCGGGTCGAGGCCGGCCGTGGGCTCGTCGAACAGCAGCAGGGGCGTACGCGCCGACGCCAGCGTGGGGTCATCGATCAGAGCGCGGGCAAAACTCACCCGCTTCTGCATGCCGCCGCTGAGTTCACCGGGCATGCGATCGGCGATGCCGGCCAGCCCCACGGCCTGCAGGGCCTGGTCCACCCGTTCCGCGATCTCTTTTTCGCCCAGGCGGCTGAAGCGATAAAGCAGGAACCCCACGTTCTCCCGGACCGAAAGCGAGGCCAGCAGGGCAGGGTTCTGGAACACCAGGCGCACGTCCGGGGGGTGGCGCTGATCCAGTCGCAGGTAGTTCTGGGGTTCACCGTGAATGTGCAGCTGCCCGTCGGTGGGCAGCTGCAGCCCCGCCAGCAGGCGCAGCAGGGTGGATTTTCCCGAGCCCGACGGCCCCACCACCACAAGCCGCTCGGCCGGCAGGAGGCTGAGATCGACCCGATCGAGAACCAGGGTGTCACCCCAGCGCATGCTGAGGTTGTCCAGCTGCGCCACCGGAGGGGTGGACGGGAGAGCGTTCAGCGCCAGTTGACTGAGGGCCAAGGAACCACGGCAAGGGGACCCCTGAGGCCCGACTCCCATCCTGCCGGTTCAGGACGGGCTTTTCATCCGTACAGTTCGGGTGGTCTGTTCCGCGTCGCCACGCCCTGCCCTTGACGCTTCGAGGCCCCGCTGCGAATGCCCGGCGGCGCCGAGTCGCTGCCCGACCCGGACGCCCCCGCTGGGTGGGCCGCGGCGATCTGCGCCAGCAGGACCTGATGAGCCGCTCAAGGCGGGCGGCCCGCTGGCTGCAGCCCGGACTGGTGGTGAAGCGCTGGATGATCACCTCGGGCTTCGGCCTGGTGATCGCCCTTCTGGGCGCCGCCGTGTGGGCTGACCTGCAGCCGATCTACTGGACCCTGGAGACAATCCGCTGGGGCCTCAATCGCCTCACCCAGGTGATGCCCCGAGGCATCACCGGCCCGCTGGTGCTGCTGATCGGGGCCGCCATGGTCTGGCTGGGCCAGAGCCGCAGCTTCGGCGCCATCCAGCAGGCCCTGGCTCCGGAGAAGGACACCCTGCTGGTGGATGCCCTGCTGGCCCAGCGACGGCTGAACCGCGGCCCCAACATCGTGGCGATCGGTGGCGGCACGGGTCTGGCCACCCTGCTGAGCGGCCTGAAGCGCTACAGCAGCAACCTCACCGCCATCGTCACGGTGGCCGACGACGGGGGCAGCAGCGGCGTCCTGCGGCGGGAGCTGGGTGTGCAGCCCCCCGGCGACATCCGCAACTGCCTGGCGGCCCTGGCCAGGGAGGAACCCCTGCTCACCCGCCTGTTCCAGTACCGCTTCAAGGCCGGCAGCGGCCTGGAGGGCCACAGCTTCGGCAACCTGTTCCTCAGCGCCCTGACCGCCATCACCGGCAGCCTGGAATCGGCGATCATCGCCAGCAGCCGTGTGCTGGCGGTGCAGGGCCAGGTGGTGCCGGCCACCAACGCCGATGTGCGCCTCTGGGCCGAGCTGGAGAACGGGGAGCGCATCGAAGGCGAATCCCAGATCGGCCATGCCCCCTGCCCGATCGTGCGCCTTGGCTGCACACCGGAGCGGCCGCCTGCCCTGCCACGAGCCCTGGAGGCCATCGCCAATGCCGACCTGATCGTGCTGGGTCCCGGCAGCCTCTACACCTCCCTGCTGCCCAACCTGCTGGTGCCCGAACTGGTGAGCGCGATCAGTGCCAGCAAGGCACCCCGCCTGTACATCTGCAATCTGATGACCCAGCCCGGCGAGACGGACGGCCTCGATGTGGGAGGCCACCTGCGGGCGATTGAAGCCCAGCTCGCCAGCCTCGGGGTGGAGCAGCGCCTCTTCGGCGCCGTGCTGGCCCAGGAGGAACTGGTCGATTCCAGCCTGGTGGACCTCTACAAGCTGCGGGGTGCCGAACCGGTCACCTGCGAAGCCTCACTCCTCAAGGAACAGGGCTATGAGGTGATCCTGGCGCCGCTGCAGGGGGCCAGGCCCAGCGCCACACTCCGCCATGAACCGCGCAGTGTGGCCAAGGAGGTGATTCGGTTTTTCCGGAAGCACCGGCGTGATTGAGCCTGCATTCACTCAGCCTGGCAAAGTGACTGCTGTTTCGGGATTCCACCTGAATCAGCCGACATTGTTTTCGCCAACAGAAGATCGAAGTGTCTTCACAGGAAACTCACAGAGTTTCTTCAGCGCGCTCCCTTTAGGAACACTCGCAAGGGAGCACAAGGGGCTGAAGAAGGTATAGATTCTCTGCAGAGGTACAGTCCAGCAGGCTAAAATGAAGGCACTGTCGAAGCCATGCAATAGGAAATTGAGGCTCAAAGCCTCTGGGCCCTCGGCGGAGGATCGTCTGATCAGCACCACAGCAGGGCACTCAAAGGCTGACCCAGATCAGGCAACGGCGCTTCACCACAAGCCGACTATTCTCCAGAGAGGAGGTCATCGGCATGAGCTTTGACGCCATTTTATTCGGTGCCTTTGAACGGCACAACTTCGGCGATCTTCTGATGGGTTTTGTCTTCACGAAACTCCTCGAGATGAAAGGGATAAGCTGCATTCACGCCAGCATATTGAATAACGATCTCTCGTCCTTCTCCGGCACACGCGTTTATTCCATTTTCGATCTAATGGACGCCGGATTGGACACAAGCACTCCAATCCTTCACGTGGGCGGAGAAACGGCGTCATGCTCCTTCAATGATGCACTCGGCTGCGACTCGCCCCTGCCCCTTCCTTACCACCAAAAGGATGAAGTCTGCACAAAACTGCAACAGCTGCTGGGCACAGACCGCCCTTTCCCATACCTAACTCCTCCCCATGAGACTGTCCATGGACAGACCTCATGTTGGCCCAATCGGCTTTTCTATGGGGTTGGCTTCACAAGCCCTAGCCCAAATAATGAGAAAAGAAACCTCCTTGCAAAAACCTTCACTGGGTCAAGGATGAGTGGCTTCAGAGATGACTACTCCTTGGACAATGCGCGCGAACTGGGGATCAGAGACATTATATTTGCACCTGACATCGTACTATACATCAGCAAACTGATGTCGCTTACAAGCACAGAACAATCGGGATATCTTCTTGTCCATTACAATCAAGAGTATCTACGCAGGAACGAAGCATCCTTGATTGAGGAACTGTCCCAAGTGAGGACGTCCTTTAGGGGGGGCATCAAAATTGGATTGGCCGGAACCGCGCACTACCATGACTCCCTAAACGCACTGTATCGGTTCAAGGAAATGGCCGCCAAGTCCTCTGTTTCTATCGAGGTCTTACCTTGTGTAGACATCTTCAGCATTTGCAAGCAGATTGCCAATGCCGCTGTTGTTGCCTCAACAAGCCTCCATTATCGAATCATCGCGAGATCCTACGGTGTGCCGCGACTTTCAATGCAATCACACAAGGTTGATTGCTGGGCCAAAAGCAATGATGACATCTATCCATTTGGGCTGATTCCAAAGAAGCTGGCCTCTACCATCGAGTCACTCATTGATATGCGAAGCCACAAAGAGGAAGTTGGGCAAGAAAGGGATATTGCGACCATTGAAGAGTCCTTGGAAACCATTTCTGACATCATTCATTCTCTTCAGCCCCGCCCCAACAGCATGAATCTCGATTTGCTCTCGGCGCGGCCACAAGCACCATCCCCGGATCTATGGATTGCCGCGATGGCTCAGTGCCTGGATGAGAGTCGATCAACAGGAGAAGAAAGGGGGTTGTTGCTTAAACAGAAAGAAGCCTGCCTTTCCTCAAGGAGATTTCTGGTTAAGCGACTGCTGCAATTGATGCGACCTCCCTTTGCTCGTTAGATCCTCGTGCGAACGTCTTGCAAACACAAAGGATTGTCAATCGGGCATCCTCTTACTGACTGCCGATGAGCAATGGACTTGAGCATGACTATCGCTGCAGACGCAGCAGGGTTCGAGCTTGGATTAGATTCACAAGAGGTAACCACCCATGCTTGCTTTCCCTGACGTAAACACGCTTTTGATTAACCAAAGAGCTTGGGGGCCGTAAACTAATCATGAACGATTCACTGGGCTTCGCTCGCAAGCACGTCTTCTGAGTTTTGAGGTGTTGATTGACCGCACAGCTTCCTAAGGCGATTGCCTTTTATCTGCCTCAGTTTCATCCTATACCGGAGAACGACTTATGGTGGGGACAAGGTTTTACCGAATGGAGAAATGTCGCCAAGGCACGGCCATTGTTCACCCATCATTATCAGCCCCACCTTCCAGCGGATCTTGGCTTCTACGACCTGCGGTTACCTGAAGCTCGCTTAGCCCAGGCGGAACTTGCACGAAGCCATGGAATTCATGGATTCTGCTACTACCACTATTGGTTTAATGGCCGAAGAGTATTGCAGCGACCATTTGAAGATGTGCTGGCATCAGGAGAACCAGACTTCCCCTTCTGCCTCTGCTGGGCAAATGAGAATTGGACCCGACGGTGGGATGGATCCGATGATGAGATTCTTCTAGAGCAAAACTACTCCGAGCAAGATGATTATGACCATCTAATTTCATTGATCAAGGCCTTCAAGGATCCTCGCTACATCCGTATTGATGGCAAACCACTCTTTCTTGTCTACCGCATCAGCGCCTTGCCAGATCCGGCGCGAACAGCAAGAGTCTGGAGGTCCGTCGCCCATAAGCATGGAATCGGAGATCTCTTTCTGGTTTCTGTCGAATCAAAGGAGAGCGAAGTTCGTCATCCACACGACTTCGGCTTTGATGCAGCTGTTGAGTTTCAGCCGTGTTGGCCAATGCTGGAGACGATGCATGCGCAGACACCCAGCCTCAAGGAAAGGATCAAAGGCTATATCAAAAAGGAGTCCCCTGGAAAGAGCATCCATAAGGTGGTCAGCTATCAAGAGGTCTGCAAAGCTGCCCTCTCTAGGCCAATGCCGCCCTATCCCCGCTTCCCCTGCGTAACCCCATCATGGGACAACACTGCACGTCGGCGTTGGGGAGGCATCGTCCTTCAGGGTGCAACCCCCGAGCGGTACGGCGATTGGCTTCGGCAAACTGTACAAAAGCTCCCGGCGCGCGGACTACCGGAGCCGGTCGTGTTCATCAACGCCTGGAATGAATGGGCCGAAGGCAACCATTTGGAGCCCGATCAACGCTTTGGGAAGCGCTTTCTTGACGAAACTCTTCGCGCCCTTAGCGGCTGATCCAATCAATAAGCATCCTGCATCTCATAGAAATCAGGCTGCACGTAATCCTTGCGCAAAGGATAACCCTTCCAATCCTCAGGCATCAACAGCCGCTTGGGATGGGGATGGCCCTCAAACGTGATGCCAAACATGTCGAAGGTTTCACGCTCCTGCCAGTCGGCACCGCGGAACAGGCCATAGAGGCTGGGGATTGAGAGGGCGCCGTCGCGGGGCAGGAACACCTTCAGCCGCACTTCCTCCGGGCGCACATCGGCAGGCAGGGGGCCGTTGCCACCGGCCAGGGTCGTCAGCTGATCCAACATCGCGGCCATCTTCACCAGGTGATAGAAGCTCACCAGTCGGCAGCCCGGCCCCTCGTCGTAGCCGCCTTGGCACTGCAGGTAATCGAACCCGGCCGCCTTCAGGGCTGTAGCCACCAGGGGCAAAGCGGCGGGTTCGACCCCCAGCATCTCCACACCGTCATGGTCGGGGCCCAGGGACAGGGCATCGAATCCCTGCCCGGCCAGCCAGGCGCCCACCGGACCGGTCGCAGGGGTCGTGATCGAGGACTCCTCAGGCATCGGTGGTAGAGGCAGGGGTTGTGGAAGGAACGGTTGCGGCCATCGGCAGACCCGCAGCGGCGGCGAGGGCCGCCTGCTGGGTTTCGGCCCGCAGGTAGGCACCGGTGACGATGGGCTCCATCCGCTTCATCTGGTGGGGGATGGTGCAGTAGCGGTGGGTGGGGCGCAGGTTGCCGCGCTCGGCGAAGGTTTCATTGCCCACCTTCTTGCGCAGCTTGATCACCGCGTCAAAGATTGCTTCAGGCCGTGGCGGACAGCCCGGCAGGTAGAGATCGACGGGGATCAGTTTGTCGACACCGCGCACCGCCGTGGTGGAGTCGGCGGAGAACATGCCGCCGGTGATCGTGCAGGCGCCCATGGCGATCACGTACTTGGGCTCCGGCATCTGCTCGTACAGCCGCACCAGCGCCGGCCCCATCTTCATCGTGACGGTACCGGCCACGATGAGCAGATCGGCCTGGCGCGGGCTGGAGCGAGGCACCAGGCCGAAGCGGTCGAAGTCGAAGCGGGAACCGATCAGGGCCGCGAACTCGATGAAGCAGCAGGCGGTGCCGTAGAGCAGCGGCCAGAGGCTGCTGAGCCGGGCCCAGTTGTGCAGGTCGTCGAGGCTGGTGAGAATGATGTTCTCGGACAGGTCGGCGGTGACACCGGGGGCACCCACGGGGCCGCAGCTGGCCTCACGCAGATCGCGGAGCGCATCGACGGACAGGGAGCCTGCTGGGGGGGTGATGGTCATGGTGGGGGTGTGATCAGCTCCACTCGAGGGCGCCCTTGCGCCAGGCATACGCCAGGGCCAGCACCAGGATGGAGATGAAGATCAGGGCCTCGATGAAGGCCAGGAGACCCAGCCGGTGGAAAGCCACCGCCCAGGGATAGAGGAACACGGTCTCGACATCGAAGATGACGAAGACCAGGGCAAACATGTAGTAGCGGATGTTGAACTGGATCCAGGCACCGCCGATCGGCTCCATCCCCGACTCGTAGGTGAGCTGGCGCTCCCCCTGGCGGCTCTTGGGAGCCAGCAGCTTGTTGGCCACCAGCGCCAGCACCGGGACCGCCGCCGAAATCAGCAGAAAGCCCAGAAAGGCGTCGTAGCCGGAGAGCACGAACATCGGCAGAGCCAACCTGGAGCGCATTCTGCCACCTGCCTCCGGGGACGGCGGTCGCCGCGACGACCGCTGGCGCAGCCCGTCCGGAGGGTCCTCGGGGACTGGAGCTGACGTCGATAGAGTCGGTTGGTATGGCCAGGCATGGGATGAGCACGGAACCGCCCACGGAACGGCCCACCGAGGCGCCGATCGAGGCTCCCGCCCAGGAGCCGGAAGCCGTCGTCGACGACCCCGCCGCCCACCGCTTCGAATGCCGCAGCTGCGGTTTCGTCTACGACCCGGGCGAAGGGGTCAAGAAGCTGGCCATTCCCGCCGGCACCTCCTTCCTCGACCTCGACCCCGTGGGCTTCCGCTGCCCCGTCTGCCGCAGCCGGGTGGGCGCCTTCAAGGACATCGGCCCCCGCAACAAACCCAGTGGATTCGAGGAGAACCTCAACTTCGGCCTGGGGGTCAACCGCCTCACCCCCGGCCAGAAGAACGTGCTGATCTTCGGCGGTTTCGCCCTGGCGTTCGCCTTCTTCCTCTCCCTTTACTCCCTGCGTTGATGCCTGCGCCCCTCCCTGCCCTGCCGGCCGTCCTGCGCCCGCTGCGCCCCCTGCTCAGCCTGGCGCTGTCGCTGGTGCTCGCCTTCGGTCTGACGGGCTGCGTCACCACCGGCCTGCCCACAGCGGCCGCCAGCCCCTGGCAGTCGGTGCCCCTGGACACCCGCTCCAACCCCCTCGACGTCGCCTTCACCAGCGCCGACCACGGCTTTCTTGTGGGCAGCAACCGGCTGATCATGGAAACCGACGACGCCGGTGCCAGCTGGCAGGAACGGGCCCTCGATCTGCCCGAGGAGGAGAACTTCCGCCTGATCAGCATCGATTTCAGAGGCGATGAGGGCTGGATCGTGGGCCAGCCAGGCCTGCTGTTGCACAGCGACGATGCCGGCAAGAGCTGGAGCCGCCTGCTGCTGGACACCAAGCTCCCGGGTGAGCCGTACCTGGTCACGGCCCAGGGGCCGAAAAGCGCCGAGCTGGCCACCAGCGTGGGGGCCGTGTACCGCACCAGCGATGCCGGCTCCAGCTGGCAGGCCCTGGTGGGTGATGCGGCCGGCGCCATCCGCGACCTGCGCCGCAGCCCCGAGGGCGACTACGTCAGCGTCAGCAGCCTCGGAAACTTCTTCGCCACCTGGGAACCCGGCCAGCCCGCCTGGCAGGTGCACCAGCGGGTCAGCAGCCAGCGGCTGCAGTCGATGGGCTTCCAGCCCGACGGCCATCTCTGGATGGTGGCTCGGGGGGCCCAGCTTCGCTTCGACGGTGACCCGAGCACCGCCGAGACCACCGAGAGCGGCGACTGGAGCAAGCCCGTGATCCCGATCACCAACGGCTACGGCTACCTCGACATGGCCTGGGATCCCCGCGGCGCCATCTGGACCGGCGGCGGCAACGGCACCCTGCTGGTGAGCAACGATGCCGGCGCCAGCTGGCAGAGGGATCCGGTGGGCAGCGAACAGCCCACCAACTTCTCCCGGATCGTCTTTGCCCCGGACGGCAAGGGCTTCGTCCTGGGCGAGCGAGGCGTGCTGCTGCGCTGGGTGGGCTGAACTGCGTCCCTCTGTAACCAACCCCCCGCCCGGCTGGCGGTGGTCCCCGGTTGGCCCCTAGGATCTTCGGGCTGAACGCTTGTTGCTATGGCTGCCGGCTCCACAGGGGAACGCCCGTTCTTCGAGATCATCACAAGCATCCGCTACTGGGTCATCCATGCGGTGACACTGCCGGCCATCTTCCTGGCGGGCTTCATGTTCGTGTCCACCGGCCTGGCCTACGACGCCTTCGGCACGCCCCGTCCGGATGCCTACTTCCAGGCCCAGGAAACCAAGGCTCCCGTCGTGAGCCAGCGTTACGAGGGCAAGAGCAGCCTTGATCTGCGCCTCCAGGAACCATGACCCAGTCCACCGCCCCCACCACGCCGCGCAACTATCCGATCTTCACGGTGCGTTGGCTGTCCGTCCATGCCCTTGGCATCCCCACGGTTTTCTTCCTGGGTGCCTTGGCCGCCATGCAGTTCGTCCGTCGCTGAGACATCCATGCAGCGCAATTCCAATCCCAACAACCTGCCGGTTGAACTGAACCGCACCAGCCTCTACCTGGGCCTGCTGTTCGTGTTCGTCATCGGCATCCTCTTCTCCAGCTACTTCTTCAACTGATCGGGAGGCACCCATCCATGAGCGGCAAGAAATCCTCACTGCCTGACGGCCGTATTCCCGACCGCCTTCCCGATGGCCGACCGGCCGTGGCGTGGAAGAGCCGTTGGACCGAAGGGGTTCTACCCCTCTGGATGGTCGCCACCGCCGGCGGCATGGCCGTCATCTTCGTGGTCGGCCTGTTCTTCTACGGTTCCTACGTGGGCGTCGGTTCGGCCTGATCCAGCCCAGCGACGAGAATCATCCGATCTCTGGACGCCCCGACCAACGGGAGCGTCCTTTTTTATCGCCCCTGTGGCGCTTCAGGCGTTGAGCTGATCCAGGCTGAGCGCCAGGAACTCCGTCTCGCTCATCTGGCGATCGGCCTGCCCCGTCCCCCCCGCGCCTGGCCGCGCCGCCAGGGGCATCAGCCGCACGGTGCCATTGGCAGCCTCCTCATCCCCCAGCAGCAGCGCCCAGCGGGCCCCACTGCGGCGGGCCCGTTTCAGCTGTTTGTCAAAGCCTGCGCCCGAGAGATCCACCTGAACGGCCAGCGGCTCCCCGGGCCGATGGCGACAGTGGCGAGCCAACCGCATCGCATAGGCCTCGCCCTCCACCCCCCGGCTCACCACGTAGAGGTCGGGCGCCGCGACTGGCCGCTGTTCTGCCCCCTCGTCCTGCAGGGCCTGACTGAGCAGCAACACCAGCCGCTCCAGGCCCAGGGCCCAGCCGACGGCAGGCGTGGGGGGACCGCCCAGCTGCTCCACCAGCCCGTCATAGCGGCCACCACCACAGACGGTGGCCTGGGCCCCCAGCTGGCTGCTGGTGATCTCGAAGGCGGTGTGGCCGTAGTAGTCGAGGCCGCGCACCAGGCGGGGATTGAGCCTGAAGGGGATGGCGAGGGCCTCAAGCCCCTGCCGCACCCGCAGGAAGCGCTCGCGGCTCTCGTCACCGAGGGCGTCGGCCAGGGTGGGAGCACCGGCCAGCAGGGCCTGGGTCTGGGGGTTCTTGGAATCAAGCACCCGCAGGGGGTTGGTGCTGATGCGCTGCTGGGAATCGGGATCCAGATCCTCGCGATGGGCCTCCAGCCAGGCCACCAGATCGCTGCGATAGCGCAGGCGGTCGTCGGAACTGCCCAGGGAGTTGAGCTCCAGCGACAGGCCGCCCACCCCCAGATCCATCAGCAGATCCCAGGCGATGGCGATGGCCTCGACGTCGCTGCGCGGATCGGCGTGACCAAGAAACTCCAAGCCGATCTGGTGGAACTGCCGCTGCCGGCCGGCCTGGGGCCTCTCGTAGCGGAACATCGGCCCGCCATACCAGAGCCGCTGGGGCCCCTGGGCCACCAGACCATGCTGGATGGCGGCCCGCACCACCGAGGCGGTGCCCTCTGGCCGCAGGGTGCAGTGGCGCTCGCCCCGATCCTCGAAGCTGTACATCTCCTTGCCCACCACGTCGGTGGCCTCACCGATGCCCCGGGCGAACAGCTCGGTCACCTCCAGCAGCGGTGTGCGGATCTCTTCGACGGCGGCCCGGCGGAAATGGTCCCGGGCGGTGGCTTCGATCCGCTGCCAGAAGGGGGTCTGACCGGGCAGCAGGTCGACCATGCCCCGCAGGCTCTGGAGCGGTTTCAAGACGGTGCGGATCGGCAGCGATTCATTGTGCCCGAAGGGGTCGGCTCAGCCGCCTTGGAACTCCTTGAACCAGGCCGCGAAACGCTCGATCCCAGCCTCAATCGGGGTGGAAGGGCGGAACCCCACCCAGGCCGCCAGGGACGTGGTGTCGGCCGCGGTGGCCGGCACGTCACCTGGCTGCATGGGCTGCAGATCCATGATCGCGGGGCGTCCGAGGGCCTGCTCGAGCAGTTCGATGAACTGCAGCAGGGGCACCGGCTGGGCATTGCCGATGTTGAAGAGCCGGTGGGGGGCGGCGGCAGTGGCCGGGTTGGGATGCAGCGGATCGAAGCCAGGATCCGCCGTCGCAGGCTTGTCGAGGCAGCGGATCACCCCTTCGACGATGTCGTCGATGTAGGTGAAATCCCGCTCCATGCGGCCGTGGTTGAACACCCGGATCGGTTCATCCGCCAGGATCGCCTTGGCGAACAGCATCGGGGCCATGTCGGGCCGGCCCCAGGGGCCGTAGACGGTGAAGAAGCGCAGGCCGGTGGCCGGCAGACCATAGAGATGGCTGTAGGTGTGGGCCATCAGTTCATTCGCCTTCTTGGTGGCCGCGTACAGGCTGACCGGATGGTTGACCGGATCCTGTTCACAGAAGGGCATGTGGCGGTTGCCGCCGTAGATCGAGCTGCTCGAGGCGTACACCAGGTGGGCCACATTCCCGTGGCGGCAGGCTTCGAGGATCGCGCCGAAGCCCACCAGGTTGCTCTGGATGTAAAGCGCCGGGTTGTCGATCGAGTGGCGCACCCCTGCCTGGGCGGCCAGATGCAGCACCCGGGCGGGCCGCTCGGCGGCAAACAACGCGGCCACCCCTTCGGAGTTCACCAGATCGAGATGGTGGAAGCGGAAGGCCCCTGGTGGGGCCAGAGATTCAAGCCTCTCGAGCCGCGCCCGTTTCAGGGCCGGGTCGTAGTAGGCGTTGAGGTTGTCGAGCCCGATCACCCGATCGCCCCGGGCCAGCAGCCGCTCGGCCGCAGCCGCTCCGATGAAGCCGGCGACCCCAGTGACGAGGATCGGCGCCGGCGCCGTCAACGTCCTTCCCGCACCCGTTCCCGGAAGTAGGCAATGGTGGGCTCCAATCCCTCATCAAGGCTCACCGTCGGCTCCCAGCCCAGCAGCTCGCGGGCCAGGTCAATCACGGGCTGGCGCTGCAGGGGATCGTCCTGGGGCAGGGGCTGGGTGGTGAGCTCCAGGCCGGGCTGGATGCGGTCCCGGACCCGTTCCGCCAGCTGGCGGATGGTGAACTCGCCGGGATTGCCGATGTTGATCGGGCCGGTGTGCGCACCGTTCATCAACCGGATCATTCCCTCGATCAGGTCATCCACGTAGCAGAAGGATCGGGTCTGGCTGCCGTCGCCGTAGAGGGTGAGGGACTGACCCTGAAGGGCCTGGACGATGAAGTTGCTCACCACCCGGCCGTCGTCGGGAAGCATGCGGGGGCCGTAGGTGTTGAAGATGCGCATCACACGGATTTCAGTTCCGTGCATGCGCTGGTAGTCGAAGCAGAGCGTCTCGGCGATCCGCTTGCCTTCGTCGTAGCAGGAGCGGATGCCGATGGTGTTGACGCAGCCCCGGTAGCTCTCGGGCTGGGGGTGCACCTCAGGATCGCCGTAGACCTCGCTGGTGCTGGCCAGCAGCAGACGGGCCCCGACGCGACGCGCCAGCCCGAGCATGTTGTACGTGCCGAGGAAGCTGGTCTTGGCCGTCTTGATCGGATTCGACTGGTAGTGAACCGGAGACGCCGGGCAAGCCAGGTGCCAGATGCGATCCACCTCAAGCCGGATCGGTTCGGTGACGTCGTGGCGGATCAACTCGAAGTTGGGGTGACCCAGCCAGTGGCGGATGTTGTCCTTGCGTCCGGTGTAAAAGTTGTCGAGGCAAATCACCTCTTCCCCGGCCTCCATCAGCCGGTCGACCAGATGGGAACCGAGGAAGCCGGCCCCACCGGTGATCAGATTGCGCCGCGTCACTCAGCCCTCGCCCACCCGCCAGACGTTAAGCCCCGCCGCGCGGGCGGCGGCGGCATCGGCGATGGCCCTGGCGTCGAACAACCAGGCCGGGCGACGCATCACCGCCGCGATGGCACCCCAGTCGAGGCTGGCGTAGTCGCGCCACTCGGTGAGGATCAGCACGGCATCAGCCCCCGTGGCCGCCTCCAGCGGCGAATCCGCGGCCTGCCAACCGCCGTCGGCCGCCGAGGGGGGCTGGCCCAGGTCGGCACCGATCTGGGCGGGCGACACCTTGGGATCCACGATCACCAGCCTTGCCCCCTCCTCGATCAGGTTCTGGCAGATGCGGATGGCGGGGGCCTCGCGGGTGTCGTTGGTGTCCGCCTTGAAGGCGAATCCGAGCAACGCCAGTCGCTTACCCGTGACTGTGCCGAACAGCCGTTGCACCACCATGCGGGCAATGCGGTCCTGCTGCCAGGTGTTGAGCGTCACCACCTGCTCCCAGTAACCCGCCTCCTCCTCCAGGCCGTAATGGCGGCAGAGGTAGACCAGGTTGAGGATGTCCTTCTGGAAGCAGCTGCCGCCGAATCCGGGACCGGCCTGCAGGAACTTCGCGCCGATCCTGGAATCGGTGCCGATCGCCCGACCCACCTCGCGCACATCGGCGCCGGTGGCCTCGCACAGGGCGGCGATGCTGTTGATCGAGGAAATTCTCTGGGCCAGGAAGGCGTTGGCCGTGAGCTTGGAGAGCTCACTGCTCCAGAGGTTGGTGCGCAGGATCCGCTCCTGGGGCACCCAGGTGGCATAGATCCCCGCCAGGGACTCGATCGCGGCGGCGTCCTCGCCCCCGATCAGCACCCGGTCGGGCGCTTCGAGATCGCCGATGGCCGTGCCTTCCGCCAGGAACTCGGGATTGGAGAGCACGGCGAAGGTCTTGGCTTGCCTGCGATCGCCCTCCGGGCAGTTCTGCTGGGCGGCCCCCAGGATCGCCTTCACCGTTTCCGCCGTGCGCACCGGCAGGGTGCTCTTCTCCACCACGATCGTGTGGCCCCGGGCAGAGGCGGCCACCTGGCGGGCCGACACCTCGATCCAGCGCAGGTCACTGGCCTGGCCGGCCCCTACGCCCCGGGTCTTGGTGGGGGTGTTCACCGAGAGGAACACCATGTCGGCTGCGGCAATGGCCGCATCCACCTCGGTGGTGAAGTGGAGGTTGCGCCCCCTGGCCCTGCCCACGACGGCGTCCAACCCGGGTTCGTAGACCGGCAGGCGCGCCAGATCCGGATCGTTCCAGGCCGCGATCCGCTCGGCATTGAGGTCGACCACAGTCACCTGAATGCCAGGGCAACGGTCGGCGATCACCGCCATCGTCGGTCCCCCCACATAACCCGCACCAATGCAACAGATGGAGCGAATCGGCGAAGGGGCCGGATCCATGGGGGATGGCAATGCTTCGGGGACATTACCGCCATTGACAGGACTTGGCCGGCACCAGGTGTGGAGCACGGGGAGAAGCTTGGCGGTGGCGGAGGTTAAGGACAGGTAAGTTGTGATCGACAGCCTGACGGGGGGCCATTCCTTGACCAAGGTCCTGCTCACGGGAGGAGCCGGATTCATCGGCAGCCACACGAGCCTGGCCCTGCTGGAAAGCGGCCATCAGGTTGTGGTGATGGACGACTTCAGCAACGGCAGTGCTGAGGCCCTGCGCCGTGTGGCCGAGCTGACGGGTCTGGGACCCTGGCGCCAGGACGCCACGGACCATTGGTCGGCGTCGGCGCCCGTGGGCGGCAGTCTCACCCTGATCAGGGGGGATGTGCGCTCCCAGCAGGATCTCGATCGTGCCTTCCAGGACGGGAACGGCGGCATCAGCGCCGTGCTCCACTTCGCCGGCCTCAAGGCCGTGGGCGAATCGATGGCCGAGCCACTGCGTTACTGGGACGTGAATGTCACCGGCACGGTCCGGCTGCTGGAGGCCATGGGCCGCCACGGCTGCCAGACGCTCGTCTTCAGCAGCAGCGCCACCCTTTACGGCACCACCGACACGGTGCCGATCCCCGAGACGGCCCCGCTGCAACCCATCAATCCCTACGGCTACACCAAGGCTGCCGTGGAGCGGATGCTCACCGACGTGGCTTCCAGCGCCCCGGGCTGGCGCATCGCCCTGCTGCGTTACTTCAACCCCGTGGGAGCCCACCCCAGCGGACGCATCGGTGAGGACCCCAGCGGACGGCCCAACAATCTGTTTCCCTTTCTTTGTCAGGTCGCGGCAGGGTGCCGGCAGCAGCTGGAGGTGTTCGGCGGCGACTGGCCCACGGGCGATGGCACCGGCGTCCGCGACTACCTGCACGTGATGGACCTGGCCGAAGGCCATGGACGCGCCCTGGGCCTGCTTCAGGCGGAACCGCCCCAGCTGCTCACCCTCAACCTCGGCAGCGGCCAGGGCCATTCGGTGCTCGAGCTGCTGCGGACCTTCGAAACCACCAATGGCTTGACGTTGCCCTACGCCGTCGTGGAACGCCGGCCTGGTGACTCCGCCGTGAGTGTCGCCGATCCCAGCCAGGCAGAGCGTCGCATGGGCTGGCGGACCCGGCGCTCTCTGGCGGACATCTGCCGGGATGGCTGGGCCTGGCAGCGCGCCAATCCCCAGGGTTACCGAAGTGCCGGGCCGCAGCCCGCCCCAGAACTCATCGGGGCGCAGCACGGGTCCTGAGGTAGATCCTCATTCCCTGTTCCCGCCGCTCCAGCCGGAACCCCGCCCGCTGCAGCTGGGCCGTCGTGAGGCTGTTGAGGGAGAGGTCGGCGTAGCTGGAAACCAGATCTGGTTGCCAATGGTTGCTGGCCCGAGCGATTCGGCTCAGGTAGGGCGCGTAATCCCCACGCAGAACCACAAGATCGACACGGTTCCGATCGAGCCAGGCCTTGAGAGCGGCAGGTGAACCCAAGGCACGACGCAGTCCCGGATACTGTCCCGACTCCACCGTGGACGCCGCCAGTTTGGTGATGTCCCTGGCGGCCACGGGAAGCAGGCACTGGCGTGTGCCCACCACAGCTCCGACGTAGGGATCGCTCAACAACGTTCTTCCCTTCAGCGACGGATCGCGATCACACAACTCGCGTAACGGCTTGAGGATCGGTTCGATGGTGGCCCCGTCCGCCTGGCGCACCTCCTCCAGGGGAGTGAGCAGATGGGGCACCTTGGAGACAAGAACATTCGGCCGGCCCCGCAGCTCCAGCGGGAAGGCCATCACGGCGATCAGGCCGGCGATCGTGACCACCAGCACCCCGCGCGTACGGCCCGCCGCCCGCCACCTTCGCTCCAGAGCCCAGGCCATCGCGGGGATGCTGATCCAGAACAGGCTGGTCCAGACCAGCCGGTAGGCACTGTCCGGCTCGATCAGCTTGAAGACCAGATCGCTGACGAAGGGGGCCCACCACTCCAGCAGCACCAGCGGCGCCAACAGGGCCAGGGCCAGCACCGCGCCGGGGGGTTGCCGCCAGCTCCGCCAAAAGGCGAGGCACACCCCCGAAAACCCCAGCGCGGCCAGAAAGACCGGCTCCCAGGTGGCCACCGGGAGGCTGGGCCAGAAATAGAAAAAGCGATGGCCCAACAACCGGTAGTCATGCACGAAGCGCATGGTTTCCGGCCAGGCATAGAACGACTCCAGCCTTGGGTGCCAGGGCAATCGGTTCAGGGCCAAAAGCAGCACTCCCGCCCCAGCGACGCCGACCACCCGGCGCTGCCGTGAAGGCCATAGCACCAGGCTGGCGGTGCTGGTCACGATCAGCAGATTGACCGTGAGAAAGGCCGTCACGCCATGGGCGTGATAGGCGACATAACTGGAAACCAGCAGCACGGCCGTTGCCTGCCCCACCCGGCGGGCACCGGGCCATGCCACCCCCTGCAGCAATCCCAGCAGGGGTGTGGCCCCGGCCAGTACCAGGGCCAGCCCGGGGAGGGTGCCGTTGAGGGCGATCTGATGGAAAAAGGAAAAGTTCTGGTGCCCCATGCCCAGCAGAAACAGCAGGGCCGTGAGCCAGCAGAGGGCCACCTTGCCGGTGAACCGCAGACTGAGCTGGCAGCTGGCGAGCAGCACCAGAAAGGTGTTCAGGGCTGCCAGCAGACTGGCCCGCCACGGCTCAAGGGCTTCAGGAAATCCGAACAGGAAGCTGGCCGCCGTGAAGAACCAGTTGGCCGGCGCGCTGTAACGCAACGGATCGAGGCGCACCGTATCGAGCAGATCGCTGCCGAAATAGGTGGCGTAATAGACGAACCCATCGGAGGGAAACTCCAGGATCACCCCGCGCCAACCCAGGGCCACCGCGCACAACAGCGCCGGAGCCAGGACCGCCAGCAGCGGCCGCCGCAGGGAACGATCCCCCAGCCGCTCGCGCCAGCGATGCGGCCGGACGACCAACGCCGCCGCCACCAGGAGCAGGTCCAGGCCCACCAGCAGCCCGAAGGCCTGCCGCAGGCCTGGTCCCCCCGGCAGCAGGGACAGCCAGCCGATGGCTCCCCAGGAGCCCACACCCAGAAGAAGGATCTGCCAGGTCGGTCGCCGCCAGCGCCATCCCCACAGCAGCGGCGCCGCGATGGCCAGCAGCAACGGAGCAAAGGGATCGGTCAGCGCAGGCATTCGGCACAGGGGGAGCCGCTGGCTCGAGACCCTAGGGGACCTTCGCTTGTTCGCCCCAACGGGTCAGACGCGCTCCAGCCGCAGACGCTCGCCCCGCAGATGACGCAACCGCTCCCCCAGGGCCGGTCCTGGCTTCAGGCCAGCGGCGATCAGGTCGGCCGCCGGGACCGGGGAGGCCAGATGGCGCCAGCGGTACCACCAGCGCAGCAGGGGGCGCCGGGGCAGCGCTCCGCTCACCAGCGCCAGGGCGACGGCCTCGGGGGACCAGCCCGGCTGCTCCAGAAAGGTGCTCCAGGCCAGGGCCGTGCAGGGCGGGGCCTCGCAGTGGCGCCAGGCCTGGCGCAACAGGGACAGCTGCGCCAGCAGCCGCTGTTGCCCATGGGGCAACTGCAGCCGCGTCGCCACGGCTGAGGCCGCCTCAGCGGCGGCCAGGAGGGCCGCCAGAAGCGGCACGTTGCAACGCCGGGCCCAACGGAGGCGGTGGCGCCAACTGGCGTCGGCCTGCAAGGCCGGATCCACCAGCACCAGGGCACCCCAGGACTGGAGGCAGGCCAGGGCCTGCTCCCAGGGCTCTCGCTCAAGAAGCAGCTCCAGTTCCATTCGCAGCCGGGTGCCCAGGGCCGGGGGGACCCGACCAGGGTGCCCTGCAGGATCCCGCGTCCTCCAGGGCCAGCGGGCCAGGGTGGCGCGCAGCTGATCCAGGCTGGCAGGCGCCAGGCTGAACCCCAGCCGGGCGGCGTAGCGGGCGGCCCGCACGATCCGGGTGGGGTCGTCTTCCAGGCTCCGGTCATGCAGAAGACGCAACTGCCGCCTGGCCAGATCGTCGCCACCTCCGTGGGGATCCAGCAGGCGCAGGCCTGGCCCGGGCACGGCGAACACCAGGGCCATGGCGTTGATGCTGAAGTCCCTGCGGGCGAGATCATCCTCCAGGGAGCCATAGGTGACGACGGGGTTTTCCCCAGGGGCCGGATAGGTCTCGCTGCGGGCCGTGGCCAGATCCAGTCGGATCCCGTCGAGCTCCAGTTCGACGGTGCCGAAGGCCCGATGGAACTGGCAGTAGCCCACCGCCTCGACAGGCGTTTCGCGAAGCAACGTCTCGGCCAGCCGATGGGCCGCCGGCCTGGGATCGGCCGAATCGGCCTGCGGAGCGAGCTCCACCACCAGGTCGAGGTCCGGCAAGCCCCGCAAGGGATCAAGGTGCACCCGGTGCAGCATCAGATCCCGCACGGCGCCACCCACGACGGCCAGCACCGCACAATCGCTTGACCGGTGGAACGCGGCAAGCAGCCTGGGGGGGAGGCAGAGATCCTGGGGATCGATCACGGAGACCGTCATCGCGGCAGGGCCATGGAGCGGCATCCAGAAGGCGCACGGTACACTCGGCCGGTTGACATCGTGCCTGTTGGCGATTGGGGAATCATGGTCACGTTGCAGCCCTGACGGTCAGTGATTGATGCTCACCTGCTGAGCCACGGCCTGCAGAATCGGGCCAACATATCAAGATTCATATAGCATGACTGACAGTTTCAAGAAAGTCCTCAAAGCCCCCTTGGGCCTGTGGAAGAAGATCAAGATCAAGGTCTTCATCCTGAGCGACTATCTGCAGGCCCAGATCGACTACTGGATTGGCAGAGATGGTCGTCGCAGCACGCCGGGAAAGCGTCTCCAACCGATTGATCATCCCGGCACGTCGGGGAGAGCTGGCGTCACCAGCAGCCCCAGGGCGTTTCAGGACACTCCAGAAAGAATCGCCCTCTTCATTGCCTACGCCAAAAGGCTGACACATTCCAACAAAGCCTACATTGAAACCCTCAGTCGCGCGGGTTTTGCTGTTGTTTATATCAACAATGAGGCCACCAATCCAGAGGCCGCCAAGGTCCTTGAAGACATCTGCTGGCGTGTCTTCGATCGCCGCAACATCGGGCGAGATTTCGGCGGATTCAGGGACGGGGTGCTGCTGCTTCATGGCGAGGGGCATCTTGAGCGCTGCCAATTGCTCTGCATTGCCAATGACTCCATGCAGTTCATCCCTGGCCGAAACGCCCAGGCGCTTGTTTCAGCCCTGGATGCCTTTGCCATTTCCGAAAAGCAGGCGCTGTTCAGCCACATCAGCCATCAGATCCAGACCCACTATCAATCCTATTTCCAGGTTCTAAAGCCAGAGATCTTCCGCTCAAAACCATTTCTAAAGTTCTGGAAGGACTATCTGCCGCTTTCCCACCGTGGCCATTGCATTTACAACGGAGAGATTGCTCTCTCTCAAATGGTTTACAGGCGCTTTCCCTCCGTAGAGACCCTTTACACGAGCGACAAGCTCCAGGAAGCGCTTGAAAGCCATTTCAGTGCTGAAGGCGGTGTGCCGGCCGAGGAAGTCCTCCGGCTGATGCCATCTCCAGCTCGTACCTCTCAGCGACGCAAAATCGGCTATTCCCTGCAGCAGCTGATGCAGCAGAGTGATCAGCATGAAAATCTGACTGGAGCACAGCTTTACAGCATTGCCGATCTGATCGAGAACGGAAATCCTAGCCATATTGCCGCCTTTCTCTACCCATTCTATCTTCACTGTCCGTTCGTAAAACACGATCTCTGTACCGCCGGCAGCTATACAATGGCCCAGGCCATCGGTCTGTTCCGAGAGGTGGTGCGACAGTCGATGGGGACAGTGGAGAACGCTCAGGTCGAGAGGCTCGTTGACGAGTTCAAGGACCTGATGTATATCCGCGGCGTCCCACTGAGCTACAACAACCGCCTGCGGGAAGCTGCGATCAAGGGGATCACAGGCACCTTCGTCTATCCTTCCACCTATGAATGACCCAAGCGGAGATCGCGGGGCCATGCGAATCGACTGATGGCGACCCCACTGGACAGCATCAGTCCCATCTACTTCATCACCGTCAACTACCACTGCGGTGACTTTATTCGCAGCCTGATAGAGGCCACCATGGGCACTGGCGATGGGCCAGATTCAATGCAGTTCATCATCGTCAACAACTCGCCATCCGATCAAAGCCTGCGCCAATGGGTCGAGGCCGCCTCCCAGCCGCTGCCGGTGCAGCTGATCGAGGCGGGCGCCAACCTCGGTTTCGGCGGCGGTTGCAATCTGGGGCTCCGCCATGTGTGGCAGAGCGACCGGCAGGCCCTGGCCTGGCTGATCAATCCCGATGCACGCCTGGATGCCGGTGCGGTCGCCTATGTGAGGGAGTGCCTGCGGGACGACGATCAGATCGCCATGCTGGGCACCCGGATCCGGGATCTCCAGGGCGCGGTCTGGTTCAGCCACGGCAGCTTCAACCGCTGGACCGGCCAGCTGGGCCATCGCTTCCCTGGCGATGACTGCCGCCCCTTGCCAGTCCGTACCTGGCCCACCCGGTGGATCTCCGGCTGCAGCATGCTCTTCCGCCTCGGAATCTTCCAGGACTGCCCCCAGTTCGACCCCCAGTACTTTCTCGATTACGAGGACGCCGACATCTGCGAGCGCCACCACCGGATGGGTTATCGCCTGCGGGTCACCCAGGCCGTGCTGGTGGAGCATCAGGTCTCGGCGATCACCCAGCGGGCCCCACGGGCTAAATACCAGCACGCCACCTTCAGCAAGCTGTACTTCCTGCACCGCCACGCCACGCCGCTGGCCCTGCTGCTGAACCTGCTGTACTACGCGCTCAGGCCCCTGAGTTTCTGCCTCTCCGACCCAGCACGGGCCCAGGGCCGCTGGTGGGGGGTGGGGGATTATCTGCGCTGGTGCTGGCGACGGCTGCTGCGGCGCCCCGGCCTGTTCCATCCCCGCACCTCCTTCACCGCTTCATCCTGAGGAAACGCCCACCGAGGGCCCGCAGGGTGGGCCAACGTTGGGCGGGGGGGCAGTAGCGCCAGAGGATTGCCGCCACCGCCGGCAGGTAGAGGTGGGACTTGGGATGGAAGAAGGTGAACAGCAGGCCCTGCAGGCTGCCCAGGGGCAGGCGTTTCTGCTCGTCGCCGAAGTCGTTGAGGACCACAACCCCCGGGGTCACCCGGGCCTCGACGCCCCGGCGGACCGCCCGCATCACCCACTCGGAATCGGCGTGGTAGTGGGGCAGCCAGAGGGCGTCGTAGAAGCCGACACGACGAAAAACATCCTGGCGAATCAGCACCCCGTTGCCGGGCATCGCCTCGGCCTCGAGCACCTCGGCGGCCGCCAGCGCCGGATCCAGCTGGCTGGCCAGCTCGTCGTGGTGGGCCAGACGCAGAAAACGGTCCGTGCCCCAGTCGGTGCGGGTGCCCAGGGCCCAGATCCGCCCGGGCTCGTCCAGCAGATCGATGCGGCTGCCCAGGATCCCGCAGCCGTGGCGCTGGGCCAGGGCCACCATGCGCTCCACATAATCCTCAGACACCACCGCGTCGTCGTTGATGGTGAGGACGTAATCGGTGCCGGCCGCCAAGGCCCGCCGGACGCCCCGGTTGGTGGCACCGGCCCAGAAATCCCCGTCCCCGGCCGCCACCACCGTCACCTGCGGATGCCGCTGGCGGATCGCCGCCACGGTGCCGTCGCTGGAGTTGGCATCCACCACCACGAGACGCAGGGCCCGGTAGGTCTGGGCGGCCATGCGCTCCAGGAACCGCAGGCTGAGCTCACGGCGGTTGCGGGTGGGCACCACGGCGGTGACCAGCGGCAGGGTCATGCCGGTTCGATCGGGGCCAGGCGCGGATCGAGGATTTTCGGCCCCATGCCTTCGAACTTGACTGCGATCGAGATTTTCTCACCGCTGCCGAACAGATGGGTGACATGGCCCTCGCCGAAGCTGCTGTGCCGCACCCGATCCCCCACGGCCCAGGCGCGGGCCGGGCTGCGGCGGCGCACCGCATTGGCGGGATCGGCGGCCGCCCCCCCGGCCGCGACCCGCTGGCTGTCGTCGCGATCCACCCGGGTGAGCCGCTCCAGCCGCTGCTCCCGCCGCAGGGCCGCGCCACCGCTGCGGGGGATGTCGCCCTGCAGCAGCGCTTCGGGCAGTTCGGAGAGGAACACCGAGGGCACCGCCGGCTCCCGCATGCCGCCCCAGAGTCGCCGTTCGCTGGCGTGGGAGAGGAACAGGCGTTCCTTGGCCCGGGTGATCCCCACGTAGCAAAGGCGGCGCTCCTCCTCAAGGGCGGCGGGGTCCTCAAGGGAGCGGTAGCTGGGGAACAGCCCCTGCTCCAGCCCCACCAGGAAGACCACCGGAAACTCCAGTCCCTTGCTGGCATGCAGGGTCATCAGCGTGACCCGATCGGCCTCGGTGTCCTTGCTGTCGGCATCGCTGGCCAGGGCGGCGGAGGCCAGGAACCCCTCCAGGGAGCCCTCCTCGTTTTCCTCCTGGTATTGGAGGGCCGCATTGACCAGTTCCTGCAGGTTGCGGCGCCGCTCCTCCGATTCATCGGTGGCTTCGGCCAGCAGCTCGGCCAGGTAGCCGCTCTGCTCCATCACCCGCTGCACCAGCTCGGAGGGGGGAGCGTCCTGCAGGCGACGGCTGAGGTCGGAGATCAGCTCCTGGAACTGGAGCACCCCCCGGGCGGATCGGCCGGCGAGGGAGCGCACCGCCTCCGGATCGCTGACCACTTCCCACAGGGGCAGCCCCAGCTGGTTGGCCGCATCGGTGAGCCGCTCGATGGTGGTCTTGCCGATGCCCCGCCGGGGCACATTCAGCACCCGCAAAAGGCTGACGGTGTCGGCTGGATTGACCAGCAGGCGGAGATAGGCGAGCACATCCTTGATTTCGCGTCGGTCGTAGAAGCGCAGGCCCCCCACCACGATGTAGGGAAGGCCCCAGCGCACCAGCGACTCCTCCATGGCGCGGGACTGGGCGTTGGTGCGGTACAGCACGGCCATGTCGCCCCAGCGCAGCTCCGGGTGGGCCGCCTCCAGCATCCGCATGCGGTGCACCACCGCCTCGGCCTCGGCGATCTCGTCGTCGCAACGGGTCAGGCTGATGGGCTCCCCCTCGCCCCGGGTGGGGCGCAGCACCTTGTCGATGCGCTCGCTGTTGTTGGCGATCAGGGCGTTGGCCGCCTCCAGGATCGTGGCCGTGGAGCGGTAATTCTCCTCCAGCTTCACCATCGTGCCGGTGTCCCCGTCGAGGGAGCCGTCGCCGAATTCCCTCTGGAAACCCATCAGGATCGTGAAGTCGGCGGCCCGGAAGCTGTAGATGCTCTGGTCGGCGTCGCCCACCACGAACACCGAGCGCCCCTCCCAATCATCAAAGCTTTCCGGCGCCTGACCGTTGGCGACCAGCAGCTTGATCAGGTCGTACTGGGTGCGGTTGGTGTCCTGGTACTCGTCCACCAGCACATGGCGGAAGCGGCGGTGCCAGTAGTGGCGGATCTGCTCGTTCTGCTGCAGCAGCTGCACCGGCATCAGCAGCAGGTCGTCGAAGTCGAGGGCGTTGTTGGCCGCCAGGGCGCGGCGGTAGCGGCGATAGGCCTCGGCCTCGTGCTTGCCGCGGGGGCCGGCATGCTCCTCCTCCAGGCGCTCCGGCAGCCAGCCCTGGTTCTTGGCACTGCTGATCGCCCAGCGCACCTTCTTGGGCTCGAAGCGCTTGGGATCGAGCTGCATCTCCTGGGTCACAATCTCCTTGACCAGGCTCTGGGCGTCGCTCTCGTCGTAGATGGAGAACTGGCGCGTCCAGGTGAGTCCCTCGGGATCGCGGAATTTGTCGATGTCGAAGCGCAGCAGCCGAGCGAACAGGGCGTGGAAGGTGCCGATCCAGAGATCCTTGATCACCTCCCGGTAGATGCGGCTGCGCAACTGCTTCTGCTCCCGGGCCGGCAGGGTGCTCCAGGGCTGACCAAACTGACTCTGGGCCAGGCGCTGGGCCAGCAGCACCTCCAGGCGCTCCTTCATCTCCCGGGCGGCCTTGTTGGTGAAGGTGACGGCCAGCACCTGGGCCGGATCCACCCCGTGATGGCCGATCAGGTGGGCAATGCGGTGGGTGAGGGCGCGGGTCTTGCCGCTGCCGGCCCCGGCCACCACCAGCAACGGACCGGTGTGGTGATCGACCGCCCGCCGCTGGGCCTCGTTCAGACCGGCCAGAAAACTCACAAGCTCCGGCGAAGACGGTTGGATTTTGACGTTAGCAGCCCCGCCCCATGCGACGGGCTGGCAGGATCATTGGCACCGTCTCTAAATAGAGATAGATAGGCCAAATGATTGTCCTGAAGCATGTTCTACCATCGAGGCAAAACGGCCTTGATTGATCAACCGAGCGGGCTGGAGAGTCTCCGCTCGAATGAAGCCAGATCATTGAAGGTATCAGAGCGCTGCCGGAGTTGATCAAACGTTCCGAAGGCCTTGATGCGGCCGGCCTCGAATTCGAAGATGCAATCGGAGCGCATCACGGTGGAGAGGCGATGGGCAATCACCACCAAGGTGCAGCGGCGGCCGATCACCTCAATGGCATCCATCACCTCGGACTCGGTGCGGTTATCGAGTGCACTGGTGGCCTCATCCAGCACCAGAAATTTGGAATTGCGGTAAAAGGCGCGCGCCAGGGCCAGCCGTTGGCGCTGCCCCCCGGACAGCCGGATGCCGTTATCTCCGATGGGCGTGAACAGGCCCAGGGGAAGCTCGGCGACAATGTCGGCCAGCTGGGCTGCCTGCAGGGCCTCCCACACGCGCATCTGATCGACCTCATCGACCTCTTCGGCGAAGGCGATGTTCTCGATGATGTTGCCGTTCAACAGGTTGATCGCCTGGGGCACGTAGGCGCAGTTTGCCTGCCAGGCCGGCACATCGGCATCCACCACCTCAATGCCATCCAGCTTGAGGCTGCCGGAGGAGGGCCGCAGCAGACAGAGCAGTTGGTTGGCCGTCGTTGTCTTGCCACTGCCAGTGGCGCCGACGAACGCCACCCGGGAGCCGACCGGAATCGACATCGAGATGTCATGGAGGACATTGACATCGGAACCGGGATAGCGGTAACTGACGTTGCTGAGGCGAATCACCCGCTTCGGCATCACTCCGTCCGGGGAGGGGACCCCTTCGGAGCGGATGGTGAGCCGACCTTCGGGGAGCTCAATCAGCTTCAAGGTCTCCTCCAGGTCGGGGAGTCCTGCCCGCAGCGAGGTGATGGCCCTGAAACTGTCCTGCAGGGGAGGGGTGAGCTTCAAGGAGGTGACCGCCACAGTGGCCAGAAATGGAATGATCTTCAGCAGCGCTCCCGGGTCCGGATTGGACAGCAGCGGCAGCATGCCTGCCGCGAAGATCATCGTGATCCCGAGGGGTTCGATCAACGCCCGCGGTGTCTCCGGCAGGACATCAGCCTTCCAGATGAACGGGATTGTGTCGCGGCCAGCCTCCTGATAATGACGTTCGAAATAGGGCTCCGAGCCGGTGAGTTGCACATCGAGGATGGTGCGCATCGATTCGGATAGAATCGTGTTGGTACGGACCTCCAGGAGAATCCTTTGCCGTGCCGCAAAACGCAGAAATGGGGTGATGGCTGTGGAGATCAACAGGTAACCAGCCAGAAGCCCCAGGATCAGCATGACCGCCAGCAACTTGCCGACGATCAGCATGCCCGCGGAGAGCAGGGCGATCACGAACACGCCACTGGCTAACTGCAGCAGCGGCAACACGACAATGTCCGCCACACGGGACACATTGATCAGCACCTTCGCGGAGATATCAGATTTCGACTCACCCAGAAAATAGACATAGGGCTGGGCGATCAGCTTGCGCTGGGCCATGTCGGAAAGATCACGCCAGATCGAGGCCTTCAACCGCAGCTGAAAGGCTCGCAGCAGAAGCTTCGAGAGCGAGGAGAACCAGGCAGCGGCCACAAAGGCCACCACCAGCACCACCACCTTGACCCGGGGATCTTCCGGAACCAGACCTTCCCAGGGGATCGAAGGACGGTTCTCCCCGCCGACGACGACCGTGAACAGACGGGCCACCAGGGCCACGACCACCAGATCAGCGATACCGGCAAGGATCGCCAGGGGGATCAGACGGATCAGCGCGCGCTTACGACGCACCGGCAACTGGGCCAGAAGTCGCACCAAACTCCTGAAGGTTTGGCTTTTGCGAAACATCTGGTCAGACTTTTGCGCAAACCCTACCCGCCCCGCCTGAAGGCCTGCCCCCAGGCCAGCCAGTCAATTCAGTGATCGCCACATGGCCCAAAACCGTCGCCGCCACTGGTCGATCCGCAGGGCCAGCCGGGGAGGCGAACGCAGCGGCAACGCCCCCTCCAGCAGCAGGTGGCTCCAGTGGGCGTCGATGGCCTCCAGGGCCGTGTGCCAGCGCTCCTGAAGCAGCGGCTCGCTGCAGGCCTCCAGCAGGCTGGAAAGCCGTGCCGGCGGCGGCAGCCAGGCCATCGGATCGGCCACGGCCGCCTGGATCCGCTCCAGGTCGTTCTCAAGGCTGCCGCAGCCGATCTGGTGGCCCACCACCCCCGGGTCGAGGCTGTCGGCCAGGGCGTGGTTGAGGCTGCTGAACACCACGCAGCCGCAGGCCAGGGCCTCCAGCGGCGGCAGCCCGAATCCCTCGCTCACCCCCCGGCCGCGCCAGTAGTCGGCGGAGTCGTAGAGAACGACGGTGGCGCTGTTGAACAGATCGACCAGATCGTCCACCCAGCCGCTCTGGACCTCCACCCGCAGCCCCCGGCGGCGCAGGGCCGGCACCAGGTGCTGCAGGACATAGCGACTGCTCTTGCGCTGCTGGACGAGCACATCGATGGGCCGTCCGCAGCCCAGGGGTGCCGCCCGGTTGCCCCGTTCCAGCCACTTGGGCTGCAACGCATTGGGCACCAGGAACAGGGGGTTTCGGGGTGATCGATCGCCCCAGTAGCCGAGGGTGTTGCGGCTGACGGCCAACACCGGTACGCCGGGCGGCAGGGAGAACCCGTATCCGCTGCTGTGGGCGTGGTAGGCCAAGGGCCTGCCCGGCAGTCGCCGCAGCAGGCGGGGCACGTCGAACCCCCAGCTGACGATCCAGAGGGCGTCCCCGGGCGCCCGCTCGCGGGCCAGCAGATCATCCAGGAACGGGTGGTCGGCCTCCCGCTGCCGGTAGGTGACCACCTCGGTGGGGGTCAGCTGGGACGTCAGCCGTGCGGTCTGCAGTTCCACCAGCAGACCGCCGCCACGAAAGCGGCCGGTGGTGCCGGGGAGCAGGAAACGGATCGGACGCACGCGGATCGGGGTGGCGGCGGCCGCCGAAGGCCTGGGAAACCTAGGCGGGCACGGCCTCTGTGCTGCCGGTACGGGAACGGCGGGTGAGGAAGCCGAACAGCACCTTGCCGATCGCGGCCACCAGGTTGCCTTCCAGCTCCTGGAACATCTTCATGTTGCAGTGGAAGGCCTCGTTGGCCTCGGCCACGATCCGGTCGGCCATGGCCTGGTCGATGGGCAGGCTGTCGAGGGTGAGCCGGTAGGTGGCCTTGAAGGCCTTCTCGTCATCGATGGCATCGAATTCGTAGAAGCGCAGGCCATCGTGCTCACCCAGATTCATCGCCTTCTGGGCGATGTTCTTGAGGATCTGTCCGCCGGAGAGATCACCGATGTAGCGGGTGTAGTGGTGGCCGACGAGCAGCTCGGGGCAGTCCCGGGCCACCCGGTGCAGGCGGGCCACATACTCCTGGGCGCCGGGGGTGGCACGGATCTGCTGACGCCAATCGCCACCGAAGTAGAAGGACAGATCCTGCTCAAGGGACTCGCGGCGGTTGAGCGCGGGTGAGGCGATCGGACCGACGACCGGGTGGTCGGTCAGCTTGCCGATCTCCTCTTCCATGGCGCTGTAGACGAACCACAGGTCGGCCACCAGGGTGCGGTAGCTGGCCTTGTCGACGACTCCCTTGAGGAAACAGCTCACGAAACCGGTGTTCTCGGCCATCGTGTGGGCTTTCTTCGTTCCCTCACGGAGTTGGGAAGCAAGGGCGACGGGCATGGGATCGAAAGGCTGCGCGGGCAGAGGATCCAAAGTAGGTGGGGTCTTCCGGGCGAGGCGCCAAGGTTGCGAAGGATTACGCGGCCCGCGTCCCTCGGTCCGCCACATCACCGAAGAGATCGAACAGCTCACGGCAGATCTGCTGGAGCGAGGACACCACCTCCACCGAGGGGAGGTGGGAGCCCGAAGGCTGCCAGTCCCCGACCGTGGCGAGGCGCCAGCGTTCCGACTCATAGGTGAGGCCCCGGATCAGCACCCCCAGCAACCGCGGCCGCTCGCCGGATCCGGCTGGGGCCCGCTCCAGCCGAAGCTGCACGAGCAGTGAGCGGCACTGCAGGCGGGGACTCCAGCCGGGGAAGTGCAGCGAGAGATCAAGGGTTTCCCGCTCATCAAAGGCCCGGGTGAGGGGATCGTCGCGCCAGGGGGTGAGGTTGGCCCGGGCGGCGGGGAAATGCAGCCGGAAATGACCCACCACCGCGGCGATGGCGGCAGCCAGTTCCACCGATCGGGCCTGGTCGGCCGCATTCATGCCGTTTCCCCTGAGCAGAAAGCCAATGTGTCCGAAACCTAGGCTCAACGGCGCGTTCCGTGCCGACTCCATGGCCACATACGAGAAGCTCACCGTCCCGGCCAGCGGCACGGCGATCCGGTTCGAGGGCGGCCAGCCGATCGTTCCCAACGACCCGATCATTCCCTTCATCCGCGGCGATGGCACCGGCGTGGACATCTGGCCGGCCACCCAGCGGGTGCTGGACGCGGCTGTGGCGAAGGCCTACGGCGGTGAACGCCGCATCGAGTGGTTCAAGGTGTACGCCGGCGATGAGGCCTGCGAGCTCTACGGCACCTACCAGTACCTGCCCCAGGACACCCTGACGGCGATCGAGGAGTTCGGGGTGGCGATCAAGGGCCCCCTCACCACCCCCATCGGCGGCGGCATCCGTTCCCTCAACGTGGCCCTGCGCCAGATCTTCGATCTGTACTGCTGCGTGCGGCCCTGCCGCTACTACGACGGCACCCCCAGCCCCCACAAGCGGCCCCAGGACCTGGACGTGGTGGTCTACCGGGAGAACACCGAAGACATCTACATGGGGATCGAATGGGAGGCCAGCGATCCGGTCTGCATCGAGCTGATCACCCACCTCAACGACACGGTGATCCCCGCCAACGGCAAGCTGGGCAAGCGCCGCATCCCCGAGGGGGCCGGCATCGGCATCAAGCCGGTGAGCAAGGCCGGCACCCAGCGCCACGTGCGCAAAGCCATCCGGCACGCCCTGGGCCTGGAGGGCGCCAAGCGCCACGTGACCCTGGTGCACAAGGGCAACATCATGAAGTTCACCGAAGGGGCCTTCCGCGACTGGGGCTACGAGGTGGCCACCACGGAATTCCGTGACCAGTGCATCACCGAGCGGGAGAGCTGGATCCTGGGGAACCTGGAGGAGAAGCCGGGGCTGAGCATCGAGGACAACGCCCGCCTGATCGAGCCCGGCTACGACAGCCTCACCCCTGAGAAGAAGGCGGCCGTGGACGCGGAGGTGAAGGGGGTTCTCGAGGCCATCGGCGACAGCCATGGCGGCGGGAAATGGAAGGCGATGGTCATGGTCGACGACCGCATCGCCGACAGCATCTTCCAGCAGATCCAGACCCGGCCCCAGGAGTATTCGGTGCTCTGCACCCTCAACCTCAACGGCGACTACATCTCCGATGCGGCGGCGGCGGTGGTGGGCGGCCTTGGCATGGCGCCTGGGGCCAACATCGGCGACAACGCGGCGATCTTTGAGGCCACCCACGGCACCGCCCCCAAGCACGCCGGCCTCGACCGGATCAACCCTGGATCGGTGATCCTCTCCGGCGTGATGATGCTGGAGTACTTGGGCTGGCAGGAAGCCGCCGACCTGATCACCCAGGGGATCAGCGCCGCCATCGCCAACAAGGAGGTCACCTACGACCTGGCCCGACTGATGGAACCCCGTGCCGAGTCCGTGAGCTGCTCGGGCTTCGCCGAAGCCGTCGTGCGTCACTTCGGGGGGTGAATCCGGGGCGGCGCTGCCACATCAACGCCAAAGGGGCGCTCTACCGTCCCACCCGGGCTCGTGGTGCTGGAGATCATGTCTGGAGTGAGCTGGAAATCGGAGGCTTCGCGGCGGTTGATCAGGCTTCTGCCCCAGCGGGTGCAGTTGGCGAACCTCTACCGACATGTCAACGGGGCCGCACCCGATCTGCGCTCGCCTCATCTGCTGAGCGAACGGATCCTGCATCGGATGTTCTTTGAACGTGATCCTCTGCTGCGGACCTTCTGCGACAAAATCGCTGCCAAGGAGTGGATCGCGGCTCGGATCGGGCCCGGCCACACCCCCCTCACCTTGGCGGTCGCAGACAGCCTTGATGCACTCAGGGCCCAGCCCCTACCGGATCGCTGGATGCTCAAGGCCAGCCACGGCAGTGGTTGGTACCAGCTGGTGGACTCCGCCTCCACAACCCTGAACGCCTCGGTGATGGAACACAGCCGGACGTGGTTGAAGACCGACTACGCCGGCAAGAGCCAGGAGTGGGGCTACCGGAACCTGCCACGGCGGCTACTGGCCGAAGAGCTCCTCAGCTGCGCTGGCGCGCAGTGCATAGAAATCAGTGCCTTCTGTTTCCAGGGCAGGCTCAGGGGCATCCGGCTGTACCGCCCGAGCTACGCCCGTGCCGTTCTTCGCGCCAGCCAGCCGAGTCTGCTCCGCACCAAGGAATGCTTTCTCGATGAGACCTTCCATGCCCTGCCGCTGGTGAGGGCCCAGTTCGACCACTGCCCGGAGCTTGCCGCCACCGCTCGGCACCAGCTTGAAGCCTTCCTGCCATTGGCCGAAAAACTGTCCTCGGACACACCTTTCCTGCGGGTGGACGGATACCTCAGCGAGCAGGGCGCCATGGTGGGCGAACTGACGCCCTACCCCGGGGCGGGGATCTGGCTGCGGCTGCCGAGGCAGTGGGATGCCTGGTTCGGCGCCTTCTGGGACTGAACGGGCGTTGATGTGGGGGACCCGGTCGTGCGATCAGAATGGATGGCATGAGTCTTCCGTCCATCGCGGCCAGCGGTTCTCCGGGTGCCGAGGCTCCCGATGCCGGCTTCATCGCCGCCGACCCCTGCGTCCACTGCGGTTTCTGCCTGCCCACCTGCGCCAGCTACCGGGTGCTGGCCACCGAAATGGACTCTCCCCGGGGGCGGATCCATGCCCTCAAGGCGATCAACGCCGGAGAGCTGCTGCTGGATGCCACGGTGGCGAAGCACTTCGACAGCTGCCTGGGCTGCTTCGCCTGCGTCACGGCGTGCCCGGCGGGCGTGCGCTACGACCAGCTGATCGAGACCGTGCGACCGCAGCTGAACGCGCCCGAGCTGCGCAGCCCGGCGCAGCGGGCCTTCCGGCGGCTGATCTTCGCCCTGCTCCCCTACCCCCCGAGGCTGCGGGCCCTGCTGGCGCCCCTGCGGGCCTACGCCGGCACGCCCCTGCAGGCCCTGGCACGCCGCAGCGGCCTCACCCGATTGTTCGGGCCCCAGGTCGCGGCAATGGAGAAGCTCCTGCCGCCCCTGCCGGAGACGGCCTTCCGCGACGACTGGCCCGTGCTGGTACCGGCCCAGGGGCCCCGCCGGCGCCGGGTCGGGCTGGTGCTGGGCTGCGTCCAGCGGGTGTTTGAGCCGGGGGTGAACGCCGCCACCATCCGGGTGCTGGCCGCCAACGGCATCGAGGTGGTGATCCCCCCCGACCAGGGCTGCTGCGGCGCCATGACCCACCACCAGGGGGAACTGGCCCAGACCCGGGAGCTGGCGACCGCCCTGGTGGCCAGCTTCGAGGCGGTGATCGGCCCGGGGCAGGCGGCGGGCCCCGAACCCCTTGATGCCCTGCTGGTGGCGGCCTCGGGCTGCGGCCACACCATGAAGTCCTACGGGGAGATCCTCGGCGGCCACCATCCCCTGCTGGGCACGGTGGCCGACATCCAGGAATTCCTCGACGCGGTGGGGCTCAGCGACAGCTTCCAGGCGGCGTTGCAGCCGCTCCCCCACGAGGACGGCACGGCCGCCAGTGCGGAGCGGCCCCTGGAGCTGGCCTACCACGATGCCTGCCACCAGCTGCACGGCCAGGGACTGGCGGCCCAGCCCCGTCGCCTGCTGGGCCGGATCCCCCACGTACGCATCCGCGAAGCCACCGAAGCCGGCGTCTGCTGCGGCAGCGCCGGCATCTACAACCTTGTCCAGCCGGAGGAAGCCGCTGAACTGGGCCGCATCAAGGCGGCGGATCTGAGCGGCACCGGCGCCGAGCTGGCCGTGAGCGCCAACATCGGCTGCACGCTCCAGATCCGCCAGGCCATGGAGGGGCAGGGGCGGCCGCTGCCGGTGCTCCATCCGATCGAGCTGCTGGATCGCAGCTACGGCGGCCCGGCCTGAGCCTCCATCCATCGCCAGGCCTCCCGCAGGGTGCCGTCGTCGCCGAGGTTGCCGGGGAAGGTGAGCACGGGCAGGGGCCCCTGATGGGCGTCTGGGGCGGCCAGCACCATGGAGAGTCCTGGCAGCAGCTGGCCCTGGAGCTCCACCTGCTCCAGCTCCAGCCCATCGGCCAGCAGGGTGTGGGTGGTGATGCCCCCCTTGCTGATCATGTAGCCCAGATCAGAGGCGACGGCCGCCGCCAGCCGCGCCATCACCCCCGCCAGGACCAGGCCCAGCGCCCGGCGCTCGCCGGCATGGCGACAGCGGGCCTCGCCCCGGCTGGTGAACAGCACCGGCGTTTGGCCGCCGGCCAGCACGTCCGCCAGCCGCTGCCCCCAGGCCTGCTCCAGGGAGGCCAGCAACCGCACGGGCTCTGGACCCTCCAGCAACCGCTGGACCTTGGCCACCTCCAGCTCCACCCCGACGCAACCGGGCTCCGCCAGTACGTGCTCCAGCTGACGGTCGGCCAGGGGCACATGGGAGCCCACCAGCACCAGCCCCGGCAGGGGCCGCTCCCCGCGGCGGCGGCGCAGGGCCGCCAGGGCCGCCGCCGCCAGTGGCTGGGGGGGCAAGCCCGCCAGGGCCTGGATCAGGCTGGCGGCGCTCTGGAACAGGAAGCGGCGGGACCTTGCCAAGAGAGTGGTGTCGCCGGAGGCCACCAGGGTGCGCACCGCAGCGGCCAGGATCACCAGCTGCGGGGCGGAGGCCCCATCCACGGCCACATAGCCATTGCCCTCCAGGCGCGCCAGGTGGCGCAGCAGGGGGGCGCCGCCCACATCCAGCTCCTGCCAGCCGATCCGGTCCACCGCAGCTGCCGGAATGCGGCCACCACTCTTCTCCTCCACCCAGTCCGGCAGAAAGCTGGTGGTGTAGGCGAACAGACCATCCTGGGCGAACGGGCTCTCGTGCACGGGCTGGCCGTGGAGGCGATGCACCCCATCCACGGTGGTGCGCCCCCCCTCCAGGAAGGCCGGCACCAGCAGGGTGGCGTCGAAGGGGCCGAGTTCCTCGTTGATCACCTCCACCTCCAGGGGGAAGTGGCCCCGCAGGGTGGAATCGCCCCGGCTCACCACCAGCCAGCCGCCGATGCGGCCACAGGCCACCGCCGCCTCCAGGGCGGGCCGCAGGGCGCGGCAGATCTCGCGCACCCGCTCGGCCGCCGCCGCCGGCGCCAGGGCCCGGGTATTGGCCAACAGGAACAGCAGCGGCGACGGGTGGGCCAGGCCGGCGGCCAGGGTCTCGGCGTCCCAGCGCAGCAGCAGGGGGCAGCCGTGCACGGTCTGGGAGCCGGTGGGGTCGTCATCGATGACGACGATCTTGAGATCGGGCCCGGAATCGACGGTCGCCTGCGCCATGGCACCATCGTGCCGTGATGCGACCTGAGCCCAGCGAGCTGCAGGAGCTGGTGCGGGACCTGCACCGGCAGGGTTCGGCCTGGCTGCCGGCGGGCCTGGGCAGCCGACTGGACTGGGGACCGCCCGTCCAGGCTTCCTGCACGGTGCTCAGCTGCGCCGCCCTGCGGGGGGTGCGGGAATTCAACCCCGGCGACTTCACCATCACCGTGGCCGCCGGCACACCACTGGTGGAGGTGCAGCAGACCCTTGGGCACCACGGGCAGTGGTTGTCCGTGGATGCCCCCTGGGGGGATGGGGATGGCGCCGCCGCCGGCAGCATCGGTGGTCTGGTGGCGAGGGGCCTGGCGGGCGGCTACCGCCAGCGTTACCTGGGGGTGCGGGACCAACTGATCGGCCTTGAGCTGATGCGGGCCGATGGGGTGACCGCCAGGGCCGGCGGCAAGGTGGTGAAGAACGTGGCCGGTTACGACCTGATGCGGCTGTTCACCGGCAGCTGGGGCTCCCTGGGCCTGATCACCGAACTGACCCTGCGCACCCTGCCCCAGCCGCCCCTGCGCCGCAGTGTCTGCTTCCAGGGCGAGCCCGAAGATCTCGCCCTGCTCAGCCGCTGGCTGCTGGGATCCAGCCTCAGCCCGGAGCGGATCGACTGGTGGAACGGCCATCTGGCCGCCGCCGCCGGCCTGGCGCCGGAACCCCTGCTGCTGATCGGCCTGGCCAGCGTCGACGCCGCCACCCTCCAGGAACAGGTGCGCTGCCTGCAGGAGCGCAGCAGCCTGCCGGCCCAGGTGCTGGACGCCACCACCACCGCGGCCTGGCTGGCCCGAGCCCGGGGAGGCACCGTCACGCCCGGCACGGCGGTCACCGCTCCAGCCTGGCTGCTGCGGCTCGGCGTCAGCCCCGACCGGCTCGAGACCCTGATGCAGGCCCCGGCCCTGGCCGGGCTGGCGGTGGACGTGGCGGCCGGCAGTGGCCTCGGCCTGGCCTGGACTGGTCCGGGCGAGCCGCAGGCCGCTGTGACGTCAGGCCAGGTGCTGACGCTGCGCAGCCTTTGTGCTGAGCTCGGGGGCCACCTCACCGTGTTGCGCCAGCCCCCAGGTGCTTCCCTGCCGGCCTGGCTCGATGCCCCGTCGCGGCCGTTGATCGAGGCGATCAAGCGCCGCTTCGATCCGGCCGGACAGCTGGCGCCTGGGCGCCTGCCCGGCGTCGCTCAGAGCGTTTCGACGCTGTAACGGCAGCTCAGCTCCAGGGATTCACCGGCGGGCACCAGCAGGCGTCGCTCCCCCGTGCTCAGGGCTCCGCGCGGCCCGCTCCAGGGCTCCAGGCAGAGCATCGGCCGGGGCGGATCGCTCCACACCACCACCAGATCCATCGGCGCCGCGGGGTGCAGGGTCACCACCCGGCCGGCCGCCGGATCCACCAGCCGCACCGGGCCCCGGCCGCTGCAGAGGAAGTCCACCCCCTGCTCCAGCCGGGACAGCTGATCCGTGGTGGCGGCGGGAGCCATGCTGAGGTGGTCGATGCAGTTCTCGGGCAGGCCTTCCAGCCTCACCTGAGCCAGATCGGCGACGGCGATGTAGGGGTGCAGGCCCAGACTGAAGGGGAGGGGATCCGCGCCGGCCTCGCCCCGGTTGGTGATTCGGGCCGTGATCGCCAGGGCCGAGGGCTGCAACCGCAGTTCCAGCTCCAGGGCGAAGGCGAAGGGGAAATGGGGGCGGCTCTCGGGGCCGTCCTCAAGGCGCAGGAGCACCCCATCGCCGTCTGCCAGCGGCGCGATCGTCCAGGGCAGGTCGCGGGCGAAGCCATGCTGGGCCAGCGGGAAGGTCCCCTTGGGCAGCACGAGCTCGTTGCCGGGCAGGTTGCCGCAGATGGGGAAGAGCACGGGGATCCCGCCCCGCACCGACTTGGCGGGGTCGGCGAAGCGCTCGGCATCGAAGTAGAGGACCTCATCTCCGCCACAGCACCAGCCGGTGACCAGCCCGCCGCGCTCGGGGACGACCGTGAGGGAATCGCCGCTGGCCGGGTCGGTGAAATGCCAGTGGGGGGAGGTCCCGGTGGGGGGGTGCAGGGTCATGGGGAGGGGGAGGCGGCGGACCGGGGGCTGGTGAGGCCCTGCTGTTGCAGGAACCGTTCGAACGGGGCGGCCAGTGATCGGCTTCCCGACACGCTCAGGTGGTGGGAATCGGCGTAGAGCGGCGTGCCATCGGGCCGGCGGTAGACCACCCGGCCATCGGGACCGACCAGGGAGGGGGTGGGGTCGAACACATGCACGTTGGGCAGGCCGGCGGCCACCTCGCCGAGCAGGGTCCGCAGGGTCGAGCGCATCCGGGCGGTGGTGGCGGCATCGCCGGCGCAACTGCTGCCGGCCGGATCCTGGCAGGCCACCGGCTCCCTGGCCAGGGACGGGTTGTCGACCACCAGCACCAGCTGCAGGCCTCGGGCCGCCAGCCGCTCGGCGTAGGCCCGCAGGCTGGCCACATGGGCCTGGCGCACTTCAGCAATGCGTAGCCGGCGATCGCCCAGGTAGGTGGGGGCGCCGTAGCCCCGGCCCTCGATGTCGTTGCTGGCCAGGTAGTTGTGCAGGAACCCCGACACCAGCACGATGTCACCGGGCTTGAGGCGCTGCAGGGAGCGCTCCATCTCCCCGGCGGAGAACTGGCGGCAGGATTCATAGCGCCCCTGCTGCCAGGTGACCGTGAGCTGGGGATCGATCAGGCAGGCGCCCATGGCGGCAAAGGTGAGGCGTTGGCCGGTGCGGGCCGTCACCGCATCCAGCATCGGCAGCAGGTGCTGGGCATGGGAATCGCCCAGCAGGAAGATCTCGCGCGCGCCGGGGAGGCCGGGCCGGTTGCACTTGTCGAAATTCGGCCGGGTGGTGGCGTTGTAGGGCTTGCCACTGGTGACCGTGCAATCGCTGGTGATCCCGGTGCCGGGGATCAGGGGATTGAGGGCATGGACCCGCTCGCTGATCGGTACGGGATCGGCATCCACGCCCACAAACAACTTGCCGCGGAACTGGTGATGCAGGGCATCAATGCCCAGCCACAGGCCCACCACCGCCAGCAGCGCCAGCAGCGTCTCCCACCACCACGTCAGCGGATAACGCCGCACCGGCTGCTCCACCAGCCCGTACGCCGCCACCGCAAGCACCACGCTTCCCACCACCGCCGCCACGTACTGCCACCACGTCTCCATCCCCCACGTCCAGCGCAGCAGCACGATCACCGGCCAGTGCCACAGGTACAGCGAATACGACAAGAGCCCGCACGTCAGCAGCACCCGCTCCAGCCAACGACCCGGCAGAAACCTGCCCTCCTCACCGGGGCCCGCCTGCAGCACCAGCAGCGTCCCCAGCACCGCCGGCAGCACACCCGGCACCGGAAAGCCCTCCCGCTCCGACGTCATCACCACCGCCCACAGCAGCAGCCCCGCCCCCGCCAGCCGCGGCCAGCGGCCCTGCAGCCAGCTCGCCCCCAGAAGCCCCCGCCGTTGCGCCACCAGCAGCAGCGAGCCGATCGTCAGTTCCCACAGCCGGCTCGGCATCAGGAAAAACGCCGCCATCGGTGCGCTCTGCGTCCACCACCAGCTCGCCCCCAGCGACAGCACCACCAGCGCCGCCAGCAGCGGCACGCTCCGCCGCACCCCATAGCCGATCCCCACCATCAGCAGCGGAAACACCAGGTAGAACTGCTGCTCCACACCCAGCGACCAGGTGTGCAGGAACGGGTTCAGATCCGAATCCGTGGCGAAATAATCCAGCTGGCCCATCAGGTAGTTGTTCGACCAGCCGAACAACGCCTTCAGGGCCACGATGAAATACGGCCCGCTCTCCAGCGGCGGGATCAACAGCGCCACACCCAGGCTCGTCACCCCAAGGCACACCAGCAGGTTCGGCAGCAGACGCCGCACACGCCGCAGGTAGAAATTCCCCAGCCGTGGCCACAGCGGCTTGCTCGCCTGGCCCAGCAGCGAGCCCATCACCACGTAGCCCGAAATCACAAAGAAGACGTCCACACCCGTGAACCCCCCCGGCAGCCACCCCTTGTTCAGGTGGAACACCAGCACCGCCAGCATCGCCGCCCCACGCAGCGCATCGATATCCGGCCGGTAGGCAAACCGCTCCGACCGCTTGGCCACAGCAGTGGTCGGTTCGATGCTGGCGGCGGCGACCATCAGCGCCCCCCAGGAATCAGGCCCGCCTCAGACAGAAACCGCTGGAACGGCGCTGCCAGCGAGCGGCTGCCGCTGACGCTGAGATGGTGGTTGTCGGCGAACAGGGGGGTTCCGTCGGGTCGGCGATCCAGCACCCGGCCATCCGCACCCACCAGATAGGGGGTGGGATCGAAGACATGCACGTTGGGCAGGCCCGCCGCCGCGGCGGTGAGGGTGTCACGGACCGTGCGCTGCATCGCCGTCGTCACGGCCACCTCCGGCGCGCAACTGACCGGCTGGCCAGTGGAGCGGCGGCACTCGAGCGGTTTGCGGGCGAGCATGGGGCTGTCCACCACCAGCACCAGCTGAATGCCCCGGGCCGCCAGCCGCTGGGCATAGGCCCGCAGATTGGCGACGTGGCGAGCCCGGGCCTGGGCCGGGGTCAGACGCCGGTCCCCGTCCATGACGTTGGCCTCGCTGGGGGTGCCGGCGGGGGTCACATCGCCCACGTAATAGTTGAGCCAGGACGAGAGCACGACGACATCGCCGCGCTTGAGCCGCTGCAAAGAGCGCTCCATCTCGCCGACCACGAAGTCGCGGCAGGGGCCATAGCTCTTGTTGCCCCAGCTCATCAGCAGGCTGGGATCGGTGAAGCAGGCCATCTGATAGGTGAAGCTGATCCGCTGGCCGGTGCGGGCGGTGACCGCATCCAGCATCGGCAGCAGGTGCAGGGCATGGGAATCGCCCAGCAGGAAGATCTCGCCGGCACCGGGCCGGCCGGGCCGGCCGCAGCGCTCGAAATCGATCCGGGTGGTGTCGTTGTAGGGCTGGCCGTACACAAGGCTGCAGCCGCTGCCGATACCGGTGCCGGGGATCTGCAGGTTCTGGATGCGCTCGCTGCGGGGCACCGGATCACGGTCGGTGCCCCGGAACAGACGGTCCCGCAGGCCGTTCTGCAAGGCGTCGATGCCGATCCACAGGCCCACCACCGCCAGCACCGCCAGACCCGTCTCCCACCACCACGTCAGCGGATAACGCCGCACCGGCTGCTCCACCAGCCCATACGCCGCCACCGCAAGCACCACGCTCCCCGCCACCGCCACCACGTACTGCCACCACGTCTCCATCCCCCACGTCCAGCGCAGCAGCACAATCACCGGCCAGTGCCACAGGTACAGCGAATACGACAGCAGCCCGCACGTCAGCAGACCGCGCTCCAGCCACCGCCCCGGCAGAAACCTGCCCTCCTCACCGGGGCCCGCCTGCAGCACCAGCAGCGTCCCCAGCACCGCCGGCAGCACACCAGGCACCGGAAAGCCCTCCCGCTCCGACGTCATCACCACCGCCCACAGCAGCAGCGCCGCCCCCGCCAGACGCGGCCAGCGGCCCTTCAACCACGGCGCCTCTACCAGGCCACGCCGTTGCGCCACCAGCAGCAGCGAGCCGACCGTCAGTTCCCACAGCCGGCTCGGCATCAGGAAAAACGCCGCCATCGGTGCGCTCTGCGTCCACCACCAGCTCGCACCCAGCGACAGCACCACCAGCGCCGCCAGCAGCGGCACGCTCCGCCGCACCCCGTAGCCGATCCCCACCATCAGCAGCGGAAACACCAGGTAGAACTGCTGCTCCACGCCCAGCGACCAGGTGTGCAGGAAAGGGTTCAGGTCGGCGTCCGGATTGAAGTAATCGATCTGGCCCATCAGGTGGTTGTTCGACCAGCCGAACAACGCCTTGATCGCCGTCATGAAGTAGGGCCCGTTTTCACCAGGGGGCACCCACAGGGCTGTGGCCAGGCTCGTCACCCCAAGGCACACCAGCAGGTTCGGCAGCAGACGCCGCACACGCCGCAGGTAGAAATTCCCCAGCCGTGGCCACAGCGGCTTACTGGCCTGGCCCAGCAGCGAGCCCATCACCACGTAGCCCGAAATCACAAAGAAGACGTCCACACCTGTGAACCCCCCAGGCAGCCACCCCTTGTTCAGGTGGAACACCAGCACCGCCAGCATCGCCGCCCCACGCAGCGCATCGATGTCCGGCCGGTAGGCAAACCGCTCCGACCGCTTGGCCACAGCAGTGGTCGGTTCGATGCTGGCGGCGGCGACCATCAGCGCCCCCCAGGAATCAGGCCCGCCTCGGACAGGAACCGCTGGAACGGGGCTGCCAGCGAGCGACTGCCCGTCACGCTCAGGTGGTGGGAATCGGAATAGATGATCTTGCCCAGATCATTGCGATAGCGCACCCGGCCATCCGGAGCGAGCAGGTAGGGGGTGGGGTCGAAGACGTGCACATTGGGAAGACCCGCCGCCGCTGCCTCCAGGGTGAGGCGCACGGCCAGCTGGCCGGCGGCGGTGACGGCGGGGTCGGGGGCACAGCTGCTGGTGGAGTCCTTCGGGCAGGCGACGATCTCCCTGGCGAGGGCAGGATTGTCGACCACCAGCACCAGCTCGATGCCCCGGGCCGCCAGCCGCTGGGCGTAGGCCCGCATGCTGAGAATGTGGGCCTGACGCAATTCAGCGACGTTCAGCCTCCGGCCTGAGAGATAGGCCGGCTGCCCCTGGCTCGTGCCCCCCGGATCGGCACTGCTCAGGTAGTTGTTGAGGTTGCTGGAAATGATCACGATGTCTCCCGGCTTGAGACGTTCCAGGGCCCGCTCCATCTCCCCGGCTGCGAAGTCGGTGCAGGGCTTGTAGGGGCGGTTGTTGAGCTGCAGGGTGAGCTGGGGATCGATGAAGCAGGAGCGCTTGTTGGTGAAAGTGATGCGCTGGCCAGTGGCGGCGGTGACCAGATCCAGCATCGGCAGCAGGTGCTCGGCATGGGAATCGCCCAGCAGGAAGATCTCGCCGGCACCGGGCCGACCAGGCTTGCTGCAGCGTTCGAGATCGGAGCGGCTGGTGGGGCTGTAGGGGGTCCAGTACGGAATGGCGCAGGTCTGATCGATCCGGGTGCCCGGCAGGGTGGGATTCCATTCCTGCACCCGTTCGTGCAGGGGTACCGGATCCCGGTCGGTGCCGATGAAGAAGCGGCCGCGCACGGAATGGTGCAGGGCATCAATGCCCAGCCACAGGCCCACCACCGCCAGCAGCGCCAGCAGCGTCTCCCACCACCACGTCAGCGGATAACGCCGCACCGGCTGCTCCACCAGCCCGTACGCCGCCACCGCAAGCACCACGCTTCCCACCACCGCCGCCACGTACTGCCACCACGTCTCCATCCCCCACGTCCAGCGCAGCAGCACGATCACCGGCCAGTGCCACAGGTACAGCGAATACGACAAGAGCCCGCACGTCAGCAGCACCCGCTCCAGCCAACGACCCGGCAGAAACCTGCCCTCCTCACCGGGGCCCGCCTGCAGCACCAGCAGCGTCCCCAGCACCGCCGGCAGCACACCCGGCACCGGAAAGCCCTCCCGCTCCGACGTCATCACCACCGCCCACAGCAGCAGCCCCGCCCCCGCCAGCCGCGGCCAGCGGCCCTGCAGCCAGCTCGCCCCCAGAAGCCCCCGCCGTTGCGCCACCAGCAGCAGCGAGCCGATCGTCAGTTCCCACAGCCGGCTCGGCATCAGGAAAAACGCCGCCATCGGTGCGCTCTGCGTCCACCACCAGCTCGCCCCCAGCGACAGCACCACCAGCGCCGCCAGCAGCGGCACGCTCCGCCGCACCCCATAGCCGATCCCCACCATCAGCAGCGGAAACACCAGGTAGAACTGCTGCTCCACACCCAGCGACCAGGTGTGCAGGAACGGGTTCAGATCCGAATCCGTGGCGAAATAATCCAGCTGGCCCATCAGGTAGTTGTTCGACCAGCCGAACAACGCCTTCAGGGCCACGATGAAATACGGCCCGCTCTCCAGCGGCGGGATCAACAGCGCCACACCCAGGCTCGTCACCCCAAGGCACACCAGCAGGTTCGGCAGCAGACGCCGCACACGCCGCAGGTAGAAATTCCCCAGCCGTGGCCACAGCGGCTTGCTCGCCTGGCCCAGCAGCGAGCCCATCACCACGTAGCCCGAAATCACAAAGAAGACGTCCACACCCGTGAACCCCCCCGGCAGCCACCCCTTGTTCAGGTGGAACACCAGCACCGCCAGCATCGCCGCCCCACGCAGCGCATCGATATCCGGCCGGTAGGCAAACCCGCCCCCCTTGCCGCCCGTTCCGGACGCCCTGCCGCTCGCCACTGGCGCGGCTCCGGTGCCTGTGACGGCGGCGATCAACCCTGCCCCCCTGTGTGGAGGGAAATGTACCGACCAGCCGCCGCCGCCGGGTTCAGTGGGCGGTCAGCACGGCAACCGGGCTTTCCACCAGGCCCGCCAGCCACTCCAGCAGGGCCCGGTTCACCTGTTCGGGCACCTCGTCATGGGGGCAATGGCCCGCGTCGAGCACCACTTCGGTGGTGCGGGCCGGCGCGTGCCGCTGGAAACTGGCCCGGCGACCGGCGGCGTTGATCCAGGGGTCGCGGATGCCCCAGAGCAGCAGCAGCGGCGCCGTGAGTCCGGCGAAGAGTTCGTCGAGGGGCTGGCCGCGGGGAATGTCGAAGACGGTGCGGAAGACGCCAAAGGCCCCAGGATCCCGCGAGGGCCGCAGGATCGCCTCCACCAGCGCGTCGTCGACATTGGTGCGGTCGATGTAGACCTGATTGAGGGTCCGGCGCACCGTGGCGGGACGGCGCATGTTCTCGAACAGGAGGCGCTGCAGCACGGGACTGCGCAGCAGGGCCGACCCGATCGTCTGGCGGGCGATGGCCCCCCAGCCCTGGGGTGGCTGCTGCTCGTCACTGAAGGGGCCGGCGGCGTTCAGCAGCGCCACCCCCGCGGCACCCTCCCCCAGGGCGGCGCCGGCGGCCAAGGCGGCAAAGCCGCCGAGGGAGTTGCCCACCAGCACCGTGGGCCGGCCGATCCGCTCCTCCACATAGGCGCAGAGCTGGTCGCGCCAGAGGGCGCCGCCGAAGGTGAGACCCGCGGGTTTGGCGCTGCGGCCGAAGCCGAGCAGGTCGATGGCATGGACCTCATGGGTCCTGGCCAGCACGGGAATGTTGAAGCGCCAGTGGTCGGTGGAGGCCCCGAAGCCATGCACCAGCAGGATCGCCGGCCCGGTGGGCTGCTCCGGAGCCGAGCGCACGGCGTGCACCCGATGGCCCAGAAACTGCCAGGGGGTTTCGGGTGACGAAGCCATGGACGCCGCGGCAGTGCAGTGGGAGACGATGCTAGGAAGCCAGGCCAGCGTGCGGCCCCGCCCCCTGCGCCTGCCGCCATGTCCGACGCCTTCACCTTTGCCGACCTGAGCCCACTGCTGCCGGGGGTGGCCCTGTGGGCCCTGGCCCTTTACCTGCCCCTGAGCGTCCCGCTGGGCCGGCTGGAGCAGGCCCTGGCCGAGGGTTCCCTGGAGGAAGGGATGCAGCAACTGGTGCTGGTGGGCGGCAGCCTGCTGCTGGCCCTGGCGGTGGGCCTGGTGGTGGAACTGCTGCTCAGCTGGGCCCTCGGGCCTGGCTGGGCTGGAAGCCTGGGCTTGATCGCCGTGCTGGGAGGGCTCTCACTCAGCCTGGCCGCCGCAAGAGACACCGACCGCAAGCGCTGAACCTGGACGAATCCGGTCCAGGGGATCAGGCGGCCTGCTCGGTGGGCCCATCTGCAGACCCATCGGCGGGGGCCTCAGTGGGGACCTCGACACCGCTGAGCGCCAGGCGCAGCAACAACGGCGCCAGGAACGTGGTGCCGATCACCATCAACAGAATGGCCGCCTCCAGGGGCGCCGAAAGGATGCCGGCCTGGCTGCCCAGACCCAGGAAGATCAGACCCACTTCCCCGCGGGGCATCATCCCCAGGCCCACCACCAGCCGATTGGTCTTCTCCTTGCTGAGGTAGCTCCAGCCGGCGGCCACCTTGCCCGCGATGGCGACGGCCAGCAGGAACAGGGCCACCACCAGCCCTTCGCGGTTGTCCGGGTTAAGGGGATTCATCACCGACAGGTCGAGGGCGCTGCCGATCAGCACGAAGAACACGGTGGCGAACAGGGCCGCCAGGGGCTTCACCGACTGCTGGATCGCCTTGGTGTGCTTGGAGGCACTGAGGATCAGGCCGGCCGCGAAGGCCCCCAGGGCCGCCTCCAGGCCGATGGCCTCGGCGACGAAGCAGCACAGGCCCAGCACCACGAAACCGGCCACCACCACTTCCCCCGGGGCCTTGAGGCGATCGAGCACCCAGTCGAAGACCGGCGCGCCGGTGCGGCTCAGGAACAGGGACACGGCCACGAACACCGCCGCCGCCAGCACCAGCTGCAGGATCGGACCGGCGGCCAGCACCCCCTCACCGGCCAGGGCCACCACCACCGCCAGGATCACGATGCCGAAGATGTCGTCGAGCACGGCGGCGCCGATCACGGTCTGGCCTTCCCGGGTCTTGAGGAACTTCAGTTCGCCGAAGACGCTGGCGGTGATGCCAATGCTGGTGGCGGTCATCGAGGCTCCGGCGAACACCGCCGGAAACAGCGGCACATGGAACAGCAGGTACAAACCGGCCGTTCCAAGGGCGAAGGGCAACACCACGCCGGTGAGGGCCACGGTGGTGGCCTGCTGGCCCACGGCCATCAGTTCATCGAGTTCGCTTTCCAGGCCCGTGAGAAACAGCAGGGCATAGAGGCCGAGCTTGGAGGTGGCCTCCAGGGAGGGGAAGCTCTCGGTGTAGATCTCGGCCACCGTCTCGGGACTGACGCCGGCGCAGGCACCGACCAGCTCGAGCATGGTCTGGTTCAGTTCGGCGTGGGCGGCCGGCGGCAGGATCAGATGCAGCCCGGTGACACCGATCAGCACGCCCGCCACCAGTTCCCCGAGGATCGTGGGCAGCTTGAGGCGGACCATCAGCTCCGCCAGGGCCCTGGCCGCCAGGAAGATCACCAGGTAGCGCCCCACCTGCAGCAGCGTTTCCACCGTCTCGATCTGGGTGCTGCCGACCTCGAGCAGAAGGCTGGGCGCGAACATGAAGGACATCAATGCCGTTTGGACGCTAGGGGCGTCGGCGTTGGACACGTGTTCCGTTGCTGATCTCCCAACAGGCCGGGCGGGAGGAATGGCAACCACCGCTACGGTCTGGGGACGCACGGCCAGACCTGTGCCTGAGGGATCACCGCGCGCCGACCGCCATGACCGACCAGCAACCCCGCAACCTGAGCCTGCCCACGCCCGGGTGCTTCGCGGACCCCGATCGCAGCGGCCTGACGGCGACGGACGTGTTCGACGGCATGACCGAGCACCTCTTCTACACGCTCGGCAAGCTCGCCCCCAGCGCCAGCCGACACGACCTTTACATGGCGCTCAGCTATGCCGTGCGCGACCGGCTGATGACCCGCTACCTGGCCGGCATTGAAGCGATCGCCGCCAACCCCAAGCGGATCGTGGCTTACCTTTCGGCCGAATTCCTGATCGGCCCCCAGCTCGGCAACAACCTGCTGATGCTCGGCATCCAGGAGGAGGCCGCCGAGGCCCTCAAGCAGTTCGGCATCAACGACATCGAGGAGATCCTCGACGTCGAGGAGGAGCCAGGCCTGGGCAACGGCGGACTGGGCCGCCTGGCCGCCTGCTTCCTTGAATCCCTCGCCTCGCTCGAGATCCCCGCCACCGGCTACGGCATCCGCTACGAGTTCGGCATCTTCG